>Ga0256405_10002841_pt1 | contig 37718 bp, 28 predicted proteins | sample RumenRJG_02DNA_FD_189096 | JGI IMG/M metagenome (GOLD analysis project Ga0256405, IMG submission 189096) | Bovine rumen microbial communities from Lethbridge, Alberta, Canada - RJG_02 | ecosystem: Host-associated > Mammals > Digestive system > Stomach > Rumen | place: Canada: Alberta...
AATGGCTTGCCGCTACGCAACTGTTCGGCGGCTAGCCTGTAATCTATTTCTTCATTCGACATCATAAAAATAAACTATGCTTTTATGCTTTTATTATTCATGACACAGTTTATTTTACATCCTCAGTAAGCTGCCAGTCGTTTGTAAAATCCCGAACGAATCCCGAATGCATCCCGAAGGGGGAATTGTCGATTCGGGAGCCGATTCATAAAAAGTGAACATTTTGTTTTTTTTTGATGGAAATGAGCCGTCTACTTGCTTGTATTGGCAAGAAAAACATTATATTCGCAGAAAGTTTTAATCAATACCGATAGACATGACTTTAAATTCAATATCCGAAAATGCCAATCTGTTTAGGACGGCTGAAACAACCGTGCGTAACTGCTGTATTTCTGCAAGAAACGGGGCTGTTTCTTGCTGGTGATTGTTGTTGGGAAATTCTTGTTGTTTTTTTAAGGAGGAATGAATATGTTGCCGCTTTGTAAATTTTATAGATATTTAATTTATAGATTGTATCACTTTCGAGAAGATACGCCTGTAGTTAACACTGTTTTAATTTTGGGATATATTCATTTTTCCCTGATTCTATTAATATTGTTTATTGTTCATACATTTACTCCATTCGATGTATGGCCAGATTGGCATGCTTATAATATGCGTCTTATCGCAATTGTATTTTTGGGGTTACATTTTCCCCTTTTTTACAATAAGAAAAAGTGGAAAGCTATAAATAATGAGTTTAAAGGCGAATCTCCAAGGCATAGGAAAATAGGTACAATTATAGTTCTCGTTTATTTGTTAGGGACTACATTTTTGCTTTTCACATTGCCAGTATTGTATGATATATATCGAGATTCTTTAAAATGAAATGACTCGTTTGAAAAAATGAAACACATAATATCAATAATAGTTTTCGCCATCATCAGTATGGTGGCGAAGGCACAGCCAAGCGTTAATAGTGAGGCTAATGTCAGTGAAGAGGGAGTGAGGGCAGATACACGCCCCAACATGGATTTCGCTAATGTGGAGTATTACATACAATTTTTGGGAGTACATGTCGATTCGATTCCTCAGATTTCAGACTATAAAAAACAGATGCGTATAGAAGAAGACGGCGCGGGCGCGGGCGTGACGCAGAAATCTTTGTGCTTTTGTAATGGCAACGAAACTCTGCTTGCAATGGAAACAAACTGGCTTGATACAACCCGTGTGGATAGAATAACCATTTGCTCTGACAAGATAAAATGGGATAAGGTATATGTCGGTCAGACAATGGGAGAAGTAAAGCGTTCTGGGCACTATTCCGTTGTTCCTTGTCAAGATGGAGTGCTGCTTTTAAGGTCAGAATCTAACAAAAATGTCGTCTTGAATGTTGATATTTCAAAAGAGCCTCTCTACACACCGCTGTGGTGTGGTGAGTATAGTGTGGAGGACATACCAGACTCGTTACGCATTGAGAATATAATATTGTCTGTGTACGATAAACAATAAATCTCAGTTCTGCCGAATTTCCGCGCTCGACCTCTGGTCGCTTGCTACCCTTTTGTTCTGCCGAATTTCCGAATTCGGCAGCATCAATATACCGCGAGTTTGCAACTCGCATTGTCGCCGTGCGACAAAAAGTTATCGTAAAACTGATGTTTTTCAGCGGTGGGAATTGCAAATTCCCGATTTTATCCTCTGCCGAATTCGGAAATTCGGCAGAACGGTGGGTTGATATTTGTTGTTGTTGGAATTGTTTACTTGATATAAATAAAGATTAACATATTTTGCCATTATGTAAGTTTTATAGATATTTGATATTTAAGTTGTATCATTTTAGCGATGATACACCAGTATTCAATGTCATTATGACAATGATGTTGGTCCATCTTTATCAGTTATTAACAATAATAATGCTAATAGAGTCCTCTAAATTATATGATTTTAAATTAAATTTGGTTGATGGTTACAGACCTTTTGTTATTTTTATTTCTTTTTCAATACTTCATTTTTTATTGTTTTATAACAAAAAGAGATGGAAGGCTATTGAGGATGAATTCAAAAATGAATCGCCAAGGCATAATAAGATTGGAACAATTATAGTTATTTCCTATGTAATAGGTTCGGCTGGCTTTTTTTTTACATCTCTGTTTATGTTGCCATCGCCTAATTTATAATTGACATATTAACGACATCTCATGCAATAAACAGTAGTAATGATTTTCTGTCTCGCAAAATAAAACAAACAGAGCGGAAAAACAAAGGATAGCACCTTTCGTTTTTTCCGCTCTTGTTTTTATTGTAAACCGAAGTCTTTTATCAATCCAGATGATTCCAGCCTTGGGCTTTCAGTTCGAACTCGTTGCCGTCGCGTGTGATGAGTGCGCAGCCCAGTTCGGGCTTGGTTATGTAGCCAATAACCTTAATGCCCTCCATGTTCTGTACCTTCTCGTTGTCGGCAATAGGAACGGTGAACAGCAGTTCGTAGTCCTCGCCGCCGTTAAGGGCGCAAGTCGTAACGTTCATGTTCAGCTCTTCAGCCATGCACGCCGTCTGGTAGTCGAGCGGGATGCGCTCTTCGTAGATGCGTGCTCCAACGTTGCTCTGCTTGCAGATGTGCATAATCTCGGACGACAGACCGTCGGAGATGTCCATCATTGATGTTGGAAGGATGTTGGCATCGGCAAGCATACGAATGATGTCGCCGCGTGCCTCGGGCTTCAGCTGGCGTTCGAGCAGATATTCCTTTCCAGAGAAATCAGGCTGAGCCTCTTCGAGAGAGGCGATGCCCTTCTGCTTGTTCTCTTTCAGCTGGCTTTCGAACACCTGTTTTTCGCGTTCAAGAAGCTGCAAGCCCATGTAAGCCGCTCCGAGGTTGCCCGACACGCATATAAGGTCGGTTTCCTTTGCTCCGTTGCGGTAAACAGCCTTGCCCTTCTCTACATCGCCTATGCATGTTATGCTGATAGCCAAGCCTGTGAGCGACGATGTGGTGTCGCCGCCTATGATGTCGACATGATGCTCGGCACAGGCAATCTTCAGACCCTCGTAAAAGTCCTCCATATCCTCGATGCAGAAGCGTTTGCTTAGTGCTATGCTCACCACAAGCTGGCGCGGAGTGCCGTTCATAGCGTATATGTCGCTGATGTTTACTATTGCGCTCTTATAGCCCAGATGCTTTAGCGGAACATAGGTGAGGTCGAAGTGGACGCCTTCCATCAGAAGGTCGGAAGTTACGAGAACCTCTCTGCCCTGTGGAAACTCGAGCACGGCGCAGTCGTCGCCCACGCCATACTTGCTCGATTCGTTCTCGAGCTTGATGTTCTCGGTAAGATGCTTAATCAGACCGAATTCGCCTAAAGTTGAAATTTCTGTTCTGTTGGTTTCTTGCATATCAAAAATTATGATCTACGAATAAGTTCACGCATGATAGCCGTCATTCGTGGCTGTGCTGCGTTGGCTGCTGCCGTAACTTCCTCGTGTGTTACCTCCATTGAGTCGCCGTCGGTGTAAACGTCGGTGATAACGCTCATTCCGAAGACCTTCATGCCGCAATGTACGGCTACGATAACCTCAGGAACGGTGCTCATGCCCACGGCATCGGCTCCGAACGAGCGGAACATACGGTATTCAGCCGGAGTTTCGTAAGTAGGACCTTGTGTAGCCAAGTAAACGCCCTGCTTAATCTCGATGCCCTGCTCCTTTGCTATCTCGATAGCCATGTTCTGAAGTTCCTTTGTGTAGGCTGTACCCATTGCCGGGAAGCGTGGACCGTATTCGATGTTCTTTCCGCGCAGAGGATGCTCAGGCAGCATGTTGATGTGGTCGGTAATCATCATAAGGTCGCCAACCTTCATGCCCTTCTGCATACCGCCTGCGGCGTTGCTTACGAAGAGAGTCTTGATGCCCAGTTCGCGCATTATTCTAACAGGGAATGTAACAGCCTTCATGTCATATCCCTCGTAGAAGTGGAAGCGTCCCTGCATGGCAAGGATATCCTTTCCGCCGAGTTTTCCGAAGATAAGCTTGCCGGCATGTCCCTCGACTGTTGATACAGGGAAGTTAGGGATGTCGGTGTATGCTATTTCGTACACGTCTGTAATCTCTTCTGTGAGTCTGCCAAGTCCTGAGCCAAGAATGATGGCTGTTTCAGGATTTGTTCGCATCTTTCCCTTTATGAAGGATGCTGTTTCTTGAATTTTTTCGTACATGTCCAATTATATTATCGTTAAACAATTCTTCTTTGTCGAGCATGAATTCCACCTCGACAGGTAGCATGTAAAGGTTGTCTGCCACATCCTGCGGAATGTCCTTTATGCTCATGAGCCGAACCGTGTCCTTCTCGGTTGTTACGATGAAGGCGTCGTTGTTCTTGTTTATCTCGTTGAACTTGTTTCTTATCGCCTCGATGTCCTTCTTGTTGAAGTAGTGATGATCGGGGAACTCAAGAATGCTTATGTTCTTGCTGTATTGCCCCAAGTCGCTAAGCATCTGCTTTGGCGATGCGATGCCCGTTACGAGTAGAATCGGTCTGTTGCCGATGCTGTCGAGCGACACCTCCTCAGCGTGTTTGAAGATGGGACGCATCTTGCTGTACTTCAGACAGGTAAAGAACAACTGCTGGTAAGGGCGCAGGTTCATCGTCTTTGTCAGCACCCTGAAATCCATCGGCTTGATGTCGGTAGGGCACTTGGTTATGATGACGATGTTGGCGCGTTCTTTTGCCGATTCGGGCTCGCGCAGACGACCGGCAGGCAGAAGAGCGTCTTCGGTTATCAGCCTGTGATAGTCGACGAGCAGTATGTTGATGCCCGGAGTAACATATCGGTGCTGGTAGGCATCGTCGAGCAGTACGACCTCCGTATCGGCTGTTGCCTTGTCCTCGCACAGGCGGTGGATTCCGCGTCGGCGGTTGGCATCAACGGCAACGTATATGTCTCTGAACTTCTGTCTTATCTGGAAAGGCTCGTCGCCAATCTGCTCCATCGGAGTATGTAGGTCGGCGAGTTTGTAGCCCCTTGTCTTGCGCTTGTATCCGCGGCTCAGCACCGCCACTTTGTATTTCTTTTCGAGAAGTCTGATGAGGTACTCTATATGCGGAGTCTTGCCCGTTCCGCCCACGGTTATGTTTCCAACTGATATTACCGGCACGTCGAAAGACTCGTGTGGCATAATTCCGTAGTCGAAGAGGACGTTACGGATGCTTACTCCCAAGCCGTAGAGCCATGACAACGGTCGGAGTATGTCGTGTATCTTTATATAGTTACCCTCCATCGTTGTTCTGTTAAAGGTTTAGGTTAAGTCTGTACGGAATACGTGCCTGAATCTGGTTAGCCTTGGTGTACTTCTGTGCTTCCTTCACAATGTCGTACATGTTGCCGAAGGTTTCGCGCAGTTTTGTGTCGGCATACGAGTCGGTCTTGTCCTCGAGCAGACTATCGAAGAATGATGGCGGAGTAGGGTAGCTAACGGTTGTGTATTCCTTAACCTTTCCTCGCTTGGCAGCAATCTCGATAGCCTTCTGAAGACCGCCGAGTTCATCAACGATGCCAATCTTCTTGCCGTCTACGCCAGTCCATACGCGACCCTGCGCAATTTCGTGAATCTGCTCCTTTGTCTTCTTTCTGCCGTTAGCGCATCGGGTAAGGAAGAGGTCGTATCCACGGTTAATGTAGTTTTGCAGAAGTCCGAGTTCATCCTCGTTGAACTTTCTTGCGCCCGTGCCCATGTCGGCATATTTGTTAGTCTTTTCGCTGTCGAAGTGGATGCCGAGTTTGTTGTTTGCAAGTTCCTCGTAGTTTAGAAGAACTCCGAAGATACCGATAGAGCCAGTTATTGTGGTAGGCTCGGCAACGATATAGTCGGCTCCGCAACTTATGTAATATCCGCCCGATGCTGCATAGTCGCCCATAGATACTACAACTGGCTTCTTCTCCTTTAGCAGCATAACGTGATGCCATATCTGCTCAGATGCGTATGCGCTTCCGCCCGGAGAGTTTACTCTGAGCACAACCGCCTTCACATCCTCGTTCTTGGCAAGTTTGTCAAGGTCGTCGCACACCTTTCTGCCAACAATCTCGCTTTCGCCCGTGTTGTTGCTTATGTCGGATATTTCTCCGCAGGCATAGTAAACGGCTACGATGTTACCGCTCTTGTCCTTTGGAGTGTTGCTGTTTACTTCAGAATATTCGGCAAGCGATATTGTATTGTAGTCATCGTCCTTGCCAAGTTTCATCTGCTTTTTGATTGATTCCTTGACACCCTCGCTGTATGCAATCTTGTCAACCATCTTGTTTTTCTTGAAGCCCTCGGCTCCCATGAATACCATACCTCTGTCGGCATATACATCGAGCGAGTCTGCGCTTATCTTTCGGTTTGCAGCCACATCGTTCTTAATCTGCTTCCAGATGCTTGTGAGATAGGCGTTAACCTGCTCGCGGTTGGCATCGCTCATGTGAGTCTCAGAGAACATCTCGGTAGCACTCTTGTACTTTCCGACCTTTACAATCTGAACGCCCACGCCAATCTTCTCGAAGAAATCCTTCAGATAGTATGGAGTTGATGCCATACCAACCCAGTTTATTTCGCCCGAAGGGTTCAGGATAATCTCGTTTGATGTTGATGCCAGATAGTAGCATCCTTGAGTGTACACATCGCCGTAACTGATGATGAACTTGCCCTTCTTTCTGAAATCCTTCAGGGCATTGTGAATAGCCTGAAGCGATGCCGGAGCGGCAGATAGCGCGCCAGCCTCGATGTAGATTCCCTTTATGTTGTCGTCGTCCTTAGCCTTTTCGATGGCAGACAGGACATTTTCGAGACTCAATGACTTGTCTGCCGATGAAAACTTAGCATACAAGGCTTGAAGAGAGCCTTCGTTTGATCTTTCCTGAAGAATACCGTCCATTTTGAGCACAAGAATGCTGTTGTCCTTTACGTTCACGGTAGACTGTGATGCCATTGCACCCAAAAAGACGAAAAATAAGATAAATCCCAGAACCGACATTATAGCAAGTCCTGTGATGGTAGCCAAAACGTACTTTACAAATTGTTTCATTTTAATTTTATAGTTAAGAATTGACAAAAATAGTTAATCATTCTTAAAATTGCAAGAATTTTGTTTTTTTTCTTGCCTTGCAGTTGCTTAGTGGAGTGCGCCTTACACTTCGTGCCTTTTCCCGATGGCAGAAAAATATCACGGGCGAGTGCTGTCGCGTAGCGGAAAAAACTTATATTTGTATCCCGAAAATATATAACTCATGGAAAACGGACTCACTGTATATCGAGCCTCGGCAGGCGCCGGCAAAACTTTCACGCTGGCGGTAGAGTACATCTCGCTACTTATCGAGGATCCGGGCGCATATCGCTCAATTCTGGCTGTAACCTTCACAAACAAGGCTACCGCCGAGATGAAAGACAGAATCTTGCAACAACTTTACGGAGTGGGACATTCGCTTGCCTCATCAGAAAGTTATTTCAGGAAACTGAAGGAAAAGACTGGGCTTGACGACGAGGTTATAAGGCGGAACGCACGTTTTGCCCTCGCCAACATTCTGCACGACTATTCGCACTTCCGCGTTGAGACAATCGACTCGTTCTTCCAGTCGGTGCTGAAGAATCTGGCGCGCGAACTCGACTTGTCGCCGAATCTGAAGGTAGACCTCGGACAAGACGAGGTGCGCGACCGCGCCGTAGACCAACTTCTTGAACGGCTCACCCCAACATCGATGGAACTGAAATGGATTATCGAGTTCATCGAGAAGAATATGGACGAGAACCGGAACTGGAACATTACCAAGCAGTTGAAATCGTTTGCCAGCAACATCTTCGACGAGGATTACATAGAGCGTGGAGCAGAACTGCGCAGAATGATGGCAGAGAATCCGAAACTGATAAACGAGTATCGCGAGACTCTGCAAAACATGAAGAGAGCCTATTCGAAGGCTCTGAACGAATGTGCCGACCGCTTTTTCGCCTTGGCAGAGAGTTATGGACTCACGGTTGATAACTTCTCGCGCAAGAGCAGCGGCGTTGCCGGATATTTTCAGAAGATAAAGCGCGACTGCTTTGTTGACATCTGCAACAGCTATGTGCAGAAAGCACTCGAAGAACCGGCAACCATGTTTGCCAAGACCGAGATAAAGAAAAATCCTGGGCTTCAGTCGCTTGCCGAAAACGAGTTCGGTCCGCTTCTTGCCGAGACCGAGACACGCCGTATCGAAGGCGAGAAAGACTATCAGACGGCACTTCTGTCTGAAGAAAAACTGTTCAGCCTGCGGCTTCTTAACAAAGTCGATGATTACGTTCATCAGATAAATACCGAAGAAAACCGCTTCCTTCTGTCCGAAACGCCGAACCTTTTGCGCAGCGTCGTTCAGCAAGACGATGCCTCGTTTGTGTTCGAGAAGATGGGAGCCATGCTTCAGCACATAATGATTGACGAGTTTCAGGACACATCGCGTATGCAATGGACAAACTTCTACAACCTGCTTATGGAATGTCTGGCGCAGGGCAAGAACAGTCTGATTGTGGGCGATGAGAAGCAGAGCATCTACCGATGGCGAAATGGCGACTGGCGAATATTGCAGAACCTGAACCGCGAGATAAAATATTACGGTGTGAACCAACGCTCGCTCAGCGAGAACTACCGAAGCAGCGGAAGGATTGTAGATTTCAACAACAATTTGTTCGTGGCTCTTGCCAAGTTACTGAATGCCGATTTCAAGGAAGAGTTTGGCGAGGAGAGCGAGCAGCTTGCTCAGGCTTACTCGCCCGAAAACGTTACGCAGAAAATAACGAAGAAGACTGACGAAGGATTTGTATCTTTGAACTTCCTTTGCAATACCGACGAAAACCCGAGCGAATCCCGAATGCTTGCCGATATGAAGAGCAAGGTCGAGGAACTTACGGCAAGGGGCGTAAACCTATCGGACATCACCATTCTGGTAAGAAAAAACAAGTACGTTCCGACGATAGCAAAATATTTTGCCGAGAATATGCCCGATGTGCCAATCGTATCGGACGAGGCATTTCAGTTGCAGGCATCAGTTGCGGTGGGCATCATCGTAAACGCGTTGCAGGGCATAGCCAAGCCCGACGACAATCTGTCGCTGGCATTTTTGGCATACTACTATCAGAAGCATGTGTGCAAGAACGAGATGCCGTTCGAGGCGTTCTGCCGCCACGGCGTGGTAGACATGCAATATCTTCCGAAGGATTATGCCGAAGGAAGGGACACTCTGGCAATGATGCCGCTCTACGAGTTGGTTGAAAATCTGTATCAGGTTTTCGAACTCGAGAAGATTGACGAGCAGGAAGGCTACATCTTGTCGTTCCTCGACAAGGTGCGCGACTATCTTCAGGACAGTTCGTCGGACATCACGCTGTTCCTCGAATATTGGAACGAAAAACTGTATACCTCAGCCGTTCCGTCGGGAAAGATTAACGGAATCAGAATAATGTCCATTCACAAGTCGAAGGGATTGCAGTTCCACACGGTTCTCATTCCTTATTGCGAGTGGGAGATGATTACAAGCGGAACGAGAGCCAAGCTGTTGTGGTGCAGCACCGACGATGAGCCTTTCGGCAGATTGCCGCTCGTACCGGTATCGTACTCGAAAAGCATGAAAAACTCGTCGTACACCGAGAGTTATAAGCAAGAAACCCTGCTCGAATATGTCGATGCGCTGAACGAACTCTACGTCGCCTTTACGCGTCCGAAATGCAATCTGATTGTGTGGGGAAACCGCGAGGCTAAGGGCGAGAATGTGGCTTCTCTTCTGATAAGGCATCTCAACCCGGAGGCATCGGAAGAAAAGAAGGAAAAAGAAGACGTGTTCTTCACAATCGGAAGTATCGTTCCGTCGCCAGCCGAGAAGCAGGGCGGAGAGGAGGACGAGAATCCGCTGTCGCCGCAGCCGTCTGAAGTCGGCTTGAAGATGGAAATCTTCAGGAATCCGATAGATTTCCGCCAGTCAAACAAATCGGTAGAGTTTGTGAACGACATCGACGAAGAGTCAGCCAAGCAAGACGAATACATTCGCGAAGGAAGCCTTCTGCACTACGTTATGGAGAATATCGAGACGGCCGACGACGTTTCGGCTCTGCTTGCTCAGATGCAGACCGAAGGCATCATAGCGAGCGACAAGGAGCGCGCTCGCATGGAATCGGTAATTGGAAAGGTTATGCAGAATCCAGATGTGCAAGGCTGGTTCGACGGAAGCTGGACGCTCTACAAAGAATGTACAATTCTGACTAAGGATGCCGACGGACTGGCACGGCAGAATCGCCCCGACCGTGTAATGATGAAAGACGACGAGGTGGTTGTGGTCGATTTCAAGTTCGCAAGCCAGAAGCATCAGAACGAGCACGAAGAGCAGGTACGACTCTATCGCAGCCTGCTTGAGAGAATGGGCAAGAAAAATGTTAAATGTTACCTTTGGTATGGCTATACCAACAAGGTTGTAAAAGTTGACTGATATGACTCCTTTCCTGAAAATCGTAGCAGAGGATATCTACAATAAATACGGAAACGACATGGCACGCGTTGCCGTGGTTTTCCCTAACAAGCGCGCCGGACTGTTCTTCAACGAATATCTGGTAAACATAGCCGACGGACCTGTGTGGGCACCTAAATACATCGCCATAAGCGATTTGTTCAGAGACAATTCAAGCCTCGTCGTGCCCGACAAAATCGAACTCGTATGCATACTTTACAAAGTGTACTGCGATGTGGTGAAAGCCGAAAATCCGCAGGCCGAAATCGAATCGCTCGACCAGTTTTATCCTTGGGGCGAGATTCTGATAAACGATTTCGAAGATGTCGACAAGAACATGGCTCAGGCAGATGCCTTGTTTGCCAACGCAAAGGATTTGCGCGACTACGATGATTACGACTTCATCACGCCCGAGCAGGAAGAGGCGATTGCGCATTTCTTCCAGAATTTCTCTCTGGAACGCAAAACCGCGCTGAAAGAGAAGTTCATGCAACTTTGGAGCATTCTCGACAAGATTTATCACAGATACAACGACGAACTCAGGCAGATGAACTATGCCTACGAGGGCGCGATGTATCGCGAGGTGGCCGAGAATCTCGATGTCGAAAACTTCAAGTACGACAAGTACGTCTTCGTCGGCTTCAACGTGCTCGACAAGGTTGAGCATACCGTCTTCTCGAAACTTCTGAAAGCCGAAAAAGCTCTTTTCTACTGGGATTACGATACATATTACGTCAAGTCGGCTGGAAAGATGAACAACGAAGCCGGAACGTTCCTCGCCAAGAATCTTCAGGATTTTCCGAACGAACTGAAGGACGGCGGAATATACAACAATCTTCAGAAGAAGGAGAACCGACGGGTTGAGGTCATCTCGGCATCTACCGAGACGGCTCAGGCTCGCTTCCTGCCCGAATGGCTCCGCCGCGAAGTGAAGGCCGGCGACCGCGAGAGCGAAACGGCCGTAGTGCTCTGCAACGAGTGCCTGTTGGAGTCTGTCCTTCATTCTTTGCCCGACGACACGATAAAGAACGTTAATGTCACGATGGGATTCCCGTTCTCCGAAACGCCTGTCTACAACTTCATTACGCAACTTGTACAACTCCAACTTAACGGATATTCGCGCAGCGACGGCTTCTATCGCTACGATTATGTGGGCGAGCTGTTGCGCCATCCGTATTCGGTAATGCTGTCGGAAAATGCGCGTAAGTTAGAGAAGGACCTCGAGCGCAACAACCGTTTTATGCCTTATCCGTCTGAACTTCAGATTGATGGCGACGATTATCTGACGAGTGTCTTCGAGCCTCAGAACGGCAACAAGAATCTGCTTGTATATCTGCGCACGATGATTGAGAAAGTTGCGCTTCACTATCGCAAAAACGGCGGCAACAACACGAAAGATGCTTTTGCACAACTCTATGCCGAGTCGCTGTTTCAGGGATACACGATGTTGAACCGCTTCATCACGCTGTTCGATAATGGCGAACTCGACATAATGCCCGTAACGCTCTTCAAACTGCTCGATCAGGTTATGCGAACCTCGTCTATTCCGTTCCACGGCGAGCCTGCCATCGGACTTCAGGTCATGGGCGTTCTTGAAACCCGAAACCTCGATTTCCGCAACCTCGTAATGCTTTCGGTAAACGAAGGCAAACTGCCAAAGCCGGTAAATCAGGCTTCGTTCATTCCGTACTCTTTGCGAAGTTATTTCGGGCTTACAACCATCGAGCGAAAGGTGGCTGTATATGCCTATTACTTCTACCGACTGATGCAGCGAAGCGAGCACATAACGCTGATGTACAACTCGTCGACCGACGGGATGAACATTGGCGAGCCGAGCCGTTTCATCTTGCAATATGCCGTAGAAACAGGCATTCCGGTTGAGCATAAAACGCTTCAGGCTGATGTAAACATGCAGGAGACGAAGGAGATATCTGTAAAGAAATCTGACGAGATAATGCATCTCCTTGTTCAGAGATACGATGTCCGCTCGGATTACAATAAGAAGAAGCAACGGAAATTCCTCTTCTCGCCGTCGGCAATAAATGTCTACATAAACTGCCGTCTGGAGTTCTATTTCAAATATGTCGTTGGGCTTCGTGAGCGCGATGAGGTAACAACCGAGATTGACGCTCCAACGTTCGGAACAATATTCCATGCGGTGGCGGAACATATCTACGGCGAGATAAGCCAGAGAAAGGATGTCGTAGAGGAATCGGATTTGAGGAGTTATCTCGACCATCCCCTGCTAATTCCCGATGCGGTTGACAAGGCTTTCAGAAAAGAATTCTTCAAACTGAAAGACGATGACGACAGCAAGATTGAATACAACGGCGTTCAACTTATAAACCGCGAGGTGATAATAAAATATGTAAGGCGACTGCTTGAGCACGACATCAAACTTGTGCCTTTCAGAATTAGGGGACAGGAATTTGAGGTTGGCGGAGAAATTCAGATTAAGACTGTAAACGGAAATGTGCACAGCAGTCTTGGCGGAATTGTCGACCGTATGGACGAGATTGCGCATCCTTTGCAGCCCGGCAAGACTCTGATAAGGATTGTAGATTACAAAACCGGCGGCGGAAATGAACAGAAAACGACGTCTGTCGAGAATATTTTCGTGGGTAAGAAAGACCGTCCTTATTACTTCTTGCAGACATTCTTGTATTGCAACTTCGTGAAGGACAGCAAGGAACACAACCCGAACGGATTCCCCGTTGCTCCGGCGTTGCTCTACATTCAGAAAGCCGGCGGCGACTACGACGAGATTTTGAAGATGGGCAAAGAGCCGATTTACGACATCTCAGCCTATTCAGAAGAATTCTCCGACCGTCTGAATTCGGTTTTGGAAGAGATTTTCGACCAGAGCGTTCCGTTCTCTCAGACCGACAACGAAGACCATTGCAAAAACTGCGATTTCAAGATGCTTTGTAATAGATAGATAGAGAATGCGCCGCATAAATTTATTGTATACGCGGCGCATTTTTTTTGTTTTTATAAAAAAAACTGTACTTTTGCAACGGGAAAACAAAAAAGTACAATAATGAAGAAAATCATCTTATCAGTTTTAGCATTGGGCATTTGTTCATTCACATTTGCTCAGAAGAAAAAAGTTCAGTTTGAAGTTGGAATCAACTATCCGCTTGGCTTTGGCGAAGATGCCAACAAAGAAAATCGCGTCGGAATATACTTTAATGGCACTCGCAATTTTTCGGAAAGTCCGTTGAGCGTTAAACTCAGACTGAGTTACGAAAGTTATACGGTTGTGATGAATCAGTATGCCAATTCGCCATTCAACGGAAGGTCTTTGTCGCTCATTCCGTCGTTGAACTACAATATCCCGATGTCTGAAAAGTCATCGTTTTATGCCGGCTTGGGTGCAGGAATATCAGCCGACAATACAGATTCTGGTGTTTTTAACGACGGATGCGAGACGCATTTTGTCGTCGCTCCACAAATCGGAGCTGAGTTTTTCAGACATATAAATGTTTCGGCACAATACAACATCACGCAAAAGGATTTTTGCAGATTGATGTTCGGACTTGGCTATGTTTTTTGATAGATAAAAAAATGCGTTGCAAACCTCAGATGTTTGCAGCGCATTTCGTTTTATATCAGCTTCTCTTTCAGAAACATACCTGTGTACGAATTTTCGCATTTCGCTATTTCTTCGGGAGTGCCGGTTGCCACTACGTTTCCGCCGTTGTTTCCGCCCTCGGGACCCATGTCTATGATGTAGTCGGCACATTTTATCACATCCATGTTGTGCTCGATGATGATGATTGTGTGACCGCGTTCAATCAGGGCGTTGAATGCCTCGAGCAGTTTCTTGATGTCGTGAAAGTGCAAGCCCGTCGTCGGCTCGTCGAAGATGAAGAGCGTCGGACTCGTCTTTTCGATACTCAGGAAGTACGAAAGTTTTACGCGCTGGTTCTCGCCGCCCGAAAGGGTAGACGAACTCTGACCCAATTTGATGTAACCCAGTCCCACGTCTTGCAACGGCTTCAGTTTCTTCACTATTTTTGTCTGCTTGTGCTCGGCAAAGAATTCAATAGCCTGATTCACAGTCATGTTGAGAATATCGTAAATATTCTTGTTGTGGAATTTCACTTCAAGCACATCGTTCTTGAAACGCTTGCCGTGGCACGATTCGCACGTAAGCGTAAGGTCTGCCATAAACTGCATCTCGATTGTAACCGTTCCTTCGCCCTTACATTCCTCGCATCGTCCGCCCTCGGTGTTGAACGAGAAATAGCTTGGCGCGTAGCCCATCTGCTTGGCAAGCGGCTGGTCGGAAAATAGCTTTCTGATTTCGTCGTATGCCTTCAGGTAGGTTACGGGATTGCTTCGGGTTGACTTTCCGATAGGATTCTGGTCGACGAACTCGACCGATTTTATCTGGTTCAAGTCGCCCTCGAGTGATGCGTATTCGCCCGGACGGTCGCATTGTTCGTCGAAATGACGTTTCAGCGCGCGATAGAAGACATCGCGCACAAGCGTAGACTTACCCGAGCCGCTCACGCCCGTTACAACCGTCATCACGTTGAGTGGAAACTTAACGTCGATGCCCTTCAGGTTGTTGTGGCGTGCGCCTTTAATCTCTATGTAGTTGTTCCATCTTCTGTGGTTCATCGGAACAGGAATCTTGTCTTCTCCGCTTAGATATTTCACGGTGTGAGAGTTGGCATCGTTTGCCTTGCCGTCGAGAATATCCGACAGAGGACCTTGGTAAACGACCTCGCCTCCCAGTCTGCCGGCATCAGGACCGATGTCGATGATGTAGTCGGCCTTTCGGATTATGTCCTCGTCGTGCTCAACCACAACAACCGTGTTGCCTAGTTCCTGCAACTGACGCAGAACCTTAACCAGTTTTTCGGTGTCGCGGCTGTGAAGTCCGATGCTTGGCTCGTCGAGTATGTATAGCGAGCCTACAAGACTGCTTCCGAGCGAGTGGGCGAGGTTTATTCGCTGACTCTCGCCGCCCGAAAGCGTGTTGCTCAGGCGGTTTAGCGTAAGATAGCCCAGTCCCACATCGAGCAGGAACTGAGTGCGGCTCTTTATCTCGATGAGCAGACGCTTTGCTACGCTGGCGTCGTGCTCGCTTAGTTCAAGATTGTTGAAAAACTCGGCAAAGTCGGTTATCGGCAGCTCAACGAGTTCCATTATCGACCTTCCGCCAACCTTTATGTATTCTGTCTCTTTTTTCAGTCTTTTGCCTTGGCATACGGGACACACGGTCTTTCCGCGATATCTCGAAAGCATAACGCGATACTGAATCTTGTACTGATTTTCTTGCAGCATCTTGAAGAAGTTGTCGATGCTCACGCGCTCGTATTCCGGCAGACTCTCCTCGCCGGGCAGACCATGCCAGAGCCAGTCGCGCTCTTGGTCGGTAAGTTGATAGTATGGTTTGAAAATCGGGAAATTAACCTTTTCGGCTCTTCGGCAGAATTCGTTCTTCCACTCAACCATCTTCTCTCCGCGCCAGCAAACCACCGCGCCCTCATAAACGCTCAGCGCGCTGTTTGGAATTACCAAGGCAGGGTCTATGCCGATGATTTTTCCGAAGCCTTCACATTCGGGACACGCACCCAGAGGCGAGTTGAACGAGAATGTCTGGTCGGTCGGCTCTTCGAACGCCATTCCGTCAGCCTCGAATTTGTTCGAAAATTCCAGTAGTTCCTTCTCCGGATAGATTCTGATGTAGCACGTTCCGTTGCCCTCATAGAAAGCCGTCTCTACCGAGTCGGCCATTCGCGATACAACATCTTTTGCATCATCAACCTTCATGCGGTCAACGAGCGTTAAAATCTTCTTGTCCGTACCCAGTTCGCCGCTTTTCAGAAAATCCTCAATCTGAATTATGTCGCCGTCGATGTCAATTCTCGAGAATCCTTGTTTCAGCGACATCTCCAACTGCGTTTCGATGCTTCTTCCTTCAGGAATGACGAAAGGCGTGAGTACTGTGAATTTCGAGTCCTTCGGATATTTCTGAATGGCTTCCAGAACATCTTCTGCTGTATGCTTTTTCACCTCCGTTCCGCTTATTGGCGAGATAGTCTTGCCGATGCGGGCGTACAGAAGTCGCAGAAAATCATAAATCTCGGTCGATGTGCCTACTGTTGAGCGCGGATTTCGGCTCGTCACCTTCTGTTCAATGGCTATTGCCGGCGGAATTCCTTTGATGAAGTCGCACTCCGGCTTTCCCATTCTGCCCAGAAACTGGCGTGCATACGACGAGAGACTCTCGACATATCTCCGCTGCCCCTCGGCATACAATGTGTCGAAGGCGAGAGAAGATTTTCCTGAGCCCGACAATCCGGTTACGACAACAAGTTTATTTCGTGGAATTTCGACGTCAATATTCTTCAGGTTGTTAACCCTTGCGCCTTTTATTTTTATTGAACTGTTCATAAATATCCTGATAAGAATTACAAAGATAGAAAATCTTTTTGGCTATTATACCCGAAAATTGATTTTTTTTGTGTAAGTTTGCTTATTATTTGAAACAGTAAAGATTATGATGAAGCGCATACATATACTTTTAATCGGAGTACTTTTTTCTTTGGCGGCGAGCGCACAAGGTCCGAAGAGAGAATTCCGAGGAGCATGGATACAGACTGTTAATCGCCAGTTCGAGGGAATGACTACCGATTACATGCAGAAAACCCTTACGGCTCAACTCGACTCGCTACAGAAAGGCGGAATAAACGCCGTGATGTTTCAGGTTCGTCCCGAGGCTGACGCCCTTTACTATTCAGAAATAGAGCCGTGGAGCCGCTTCCTTACCGGAACGCAGGGACAAGCACCTTCGCCATACTGGGACCCGCTTCAGTTCATGATTGTTCAGTGCCATCGTCGTGGAATGGAACTTCACGCGTGGCTCAATCCTTACAGAGTAAAGACCAAGACATCTACCAACTTGGTTTCTAATCATCTTTATTTCAGAGAACCCGAACGATTCTTTGTTTATGATAATATGATTTTTTTCAATCCCGGAATTGAGAAAAATCGTCAGTTTATCTGCAAGATAGCAGCCGACATCACCCGTCGGTACGATGTAGACGGAATACATATCGACGACTATTTCTATCCTTATCCTGTCAAGGGCGAGGCAATTCCCGATGAGGAGACTTTCAGAGCCAACGACATGGGGCTGAAGAACATCGAAGACTGGCGGCGCTACAACGTAGACCTTCTTGTAAAAGAACTTCACGATTCGATAGTAGCCGTAAAGCCGTGGGTGAAGTTCGGCGTTTCGCCTTTCGGAATATACCGAAACAAAAAATCAGACCCAATGAACGGAAGCGACACGAACGGCTTACAGAACTACGACGAGCTCTATGCCGACATCCTTCTGTGGATAAACAAAGGCTGGGTTGACTATTCCGTTCCGCAGCTTTATTGGGAAATCGGTCATAAGGCAGCCGACTATAACGTGCTTGTTGACTGGTGGGCGAAACATGCCAGCGCTCGTCCGCTCTTCATCGGAATGGACATCGAACGTACCGTGAAGAATCCCGACCCGTCGAATCCAAACCGTAATCAGCAGATTGCCAAATATCGTCTGATGCGTTCTTATCCGCAGATACAAGGCTCGTGCCAGTGGTATGCAAAACTTTTTGTCGATAATATCGCAAATTATCGTTCGCTTATGCAGGAAGTCTATCACAGAAATATCGCTCTTCAGCCGTTGTTCCTGTTCAAGGATGCCACTCCGCCAGCCGAGGTCACAAAGCTGATGCCCGTAAAGATGAAGGAAGACGGCATGGTTTTGTGCTGGACTCCGCCGGCATACGAAGGTGAGATGGACAAGCCCGTGAAATATGTTGTCTATCGTTTCAACGAAGGCGAGGAGATAAACCTAAATAACTCGGAAAATATCTATACTGTTACGAAAATTCCGTTTGCTCCGCTCGAGGTTTACAACGGGAAAAAGAAGTTTGTCTTCGTGGTTACGGCGCTCGACAGACTCAATAACGAGTCTCTTCCTGCAAAAGTTGCCGTGAAACTCTAACAAATTACGCATCTGACGGATATATCGAAATTCGTTCTAAATGCTTGCTATACTGATTGTTTAAGGCATGATTACCCCAATAGTATGTTAAAGAGCAATCTCAATTTTTTTCGTCATTAGTGTTCTAATAGGAAAATCTTTATTATTTTTGCAAAACATTACATATTTAGAATCTTGAATAATAACAAGCCAAAAGTAAGTCTGATAACGACTTGTCGAAATCGAGCTAATACAATCGAGAATACTATTCTTAGCGTGTTAGGACAGGACTATCCAAACATCGAGTATATAATAATCGATGGATTATCAAAGGATGGTTCTGTGGAGATTATCCGTAAGTATCAAGACAAGATTGCCGAATTTGTAAGCGAACCTGACGGCGGCGTGTACAATGCCATAAACAAGGGCATAAAAATGGCAACGGGCGACATTATCGGACTTGTTCATTCGGACGATAAATTGTACGAGACAAGTACAATTTCAAGAGTCGTGGAAATGTTTAATTATTCAGATGCCGACTTGGTTTATGCCAATGGTATTTACAGTAATGCAAAAGGTGTTGTCCGCAGAGTCTGGTATTCTGGACCATTCGATAAATGCAAGGTTCGATTTGGCTGGTTACCTTTGCACACCACAGTTTACGTTAAACGAGATGCTTTGAAAAAATACGGTCTGTACAACGAAACATACAGAATTTCGAGCGATACGGATTTCCTTATAAGATATTTATACGAGAACGATTTGAAGGTCGGCTTTATGGATAGAGTAGTTGTTGATATGCGCATGGGCGGACTTTCAACGTCAATGAAGTATCTGACGTGTAAGTGGAAAGAGGATTTCTGCATCTTCAGACGACATGGCTTCAGTCCGCTATTTTTGCTTATTTTCAAAGTGTTCAGAAAAGTTCCGCAGTTTATAAAGGCATATTTGCGTTAGCTTCCTTTTATGGATTTGCTTTTAAAGTTGGTGAGTGCCGGCGTCCTTAATCGTAATCCGGTTGTTGATACATCCATTTGTCTGTCTGATGATGAATGGATGAATTTGTATGTGCACTCGCAAGAACAGGCTGTTACGGGCTTCTTCCTCGATGGAATAGGACTTTTGCCCGAGGAAAGCAAGCCGTCGCTCAAACTCCGTTTGCTGTGGGGCAAGGTTCTTCTGAAACTCGAAGATGACAACCGCAAAATAAATCAACTGGCACATTCTTTCTCGAAGATTTATCGGTCAGAGGGTTTGAATCCGTTGCTGTTCAAGGGCGGAGCGGCGGCTTATTATTATGTCAATCCGCTTCATCGCTGTTGTGGCGACATCGACCTCGTTTTCTGGCGGCAGTTTGATGAGGCTCTCGATGTAACCGAGAAATACGAAGGCAACAGAAATCACGAATTCCGGTACGATGGATATACGATAGAACTACATTCGCGCGCCGAATTTTTCAGGTTGCGCCGACTGGACAGACGCGCCGAGGTGTTTTTCGACAGTTGGAAGGAAAAGTATCAGACGGTAAATCTTCAGACTCCAGATGGCAAGACGCAGGCTGTTATGATTCCGTCTGAGGAGATGGCTCTGTGCTGCATGCTGCTTCATGTTCTTCGCCATACAATCGAGTCGGGCATTGGGCTGAAACAGGTTTGCGACATCATGGCTATTCTGCCTTATGTAAAAAATGTTGATGAAGTCAAGAAATTCATTTCGGCATTTCATATCGGATATTTTGTGTCGTCGCTCTTCGGCTTTCTTTGTCGCGACATGCAGATGGACCGGAAATATCTGTTTGTCGAGCCTTCGTTTGGCTACGGATATTCCCTGCTCAGAAAAATCTTCCTTGAAGAAGCCTACAACGATTTTGTAAATAACGACGAGAATTTGGGATTCTCTGAGAAGTTTTCGCGTGCCATCGGCAGGGTAGTGCGATGTCTGAGGCTTTCGCCGTTCTTGCCCGAAGAATTGCTTGCATATCCGTTTCTTCAGTTGCTAAACAGACTTCATCTTCGCACAATTTCTATCGACGAAGTGTGATCTTGCTTAGATTGTCCCGAAAGATTTGTAAAGATATTTCGCTAATATGCAAAGAAAAAATCCTCATTCAGCAGCTTTATACTGAATGAGGATTCCTTCTATTTAGAACGTCTCTGCGATGGTCTTGCAGCACGTTTTTTTCTGATGTCAGCCTTCTTTTTTGCCGAGGCAGAGCCGTGGCTTCCGGTAACGTAGCCTTTCTTCTTGGCCTTGGTGTGAAAACCGTCGTCCTTCTTGTTTCCGCCTCGTTTGCTTCCGTGGAATACGATTCCGCCGGTGATTACGTTGTCAATGTTGTCTCCTGCCATATTTTTCTTTGTTTCTATAAGAATTTATCTGCGTCTGCGGCGATGCGTTGCCGAGGCAGAACGTCTTCTATGTGATGTGTGTCTTCTGTATCTGCTTTTGCGTGCATGTGTGTATACCGATTTTGCGTAGGCATCTCTTTCCTTTAGGTCTTTTGCAACGGCTACGCTGTCGGTCATATCAACCTCCTTGGCATCGCTGAAGGCGAAAACGAGGTTCTCTGGTGCATCTGTAACCCTTTTCAGGCTGCCGGCTGGCGTTGCAACATACACGCCGCTCTTTATGGTGTTGTGCGCAAAGTCGAACAATACCTCTGGGTTCAGAGCCTGACCGTTTATTCTCAGTTCGAAGTGGCAATGTTCTGTTGTGGCGCGTCCCGTTCTTCCTGTCAGACCGATTATGTCACCGGCTCTTACCGTATCGCCTGCCGATACGAAGTTGCGCGAGTTATGGCTGTAAACCGTTTCCAGTCCGTTGGTGTGGCGAATTGTGATTACATTTCCGTATCCGCCGATTACCCTTGATAGTCTAACCACGCCGTCGAATACTGCGTAGAGATAATCGTTTGGCTTAGTCTTCAAATCTGCGCCCGAATGGTGCTTTCTGCGTCCTCCGAACGGACTGATAACCTTGCAGCCTGGCAGCGGCATGTGCCATTTCAGAGTGTCCGAAAGGTCGGATAAGTCTATATGGATTTTCTGGTTGCTGCCAAACATCTTTGGAGTTCTTACCTTTACCCACATAATTTCAGAGTTTGTGAAATTTGTGTTGAATGGAATGTCAAACTCTCTCATGCTCTTTGTTGAGTCGGCAAACATTCTTGCTTTCTCAAAGTTATATGATGAGACGTTTCTGTTAACAGGTCTCGAAACTCTTCTCTTTCTTACGTTTGTTTTTCTGTGTGCCGGCGTCTTTCTCGAATTGTTGTTGTGCGCCAGTACTTTGGTGTTACCTAAAGATATTGCTCCCACGAGCAAACAAAAAAATAATCTTCTAAAATTCACTTTCCTATTCTTTTTACGTTGGTTTTAAATGGCTTTCATAATGCCATTGAGTATTCTTCCTGAGTCGATGCCCTGTCTGCGGGCAGAAAAGAACTCTTTGTTTTTTAGAGTGCAGATGTTTGCAATATGTATGTTATCCGTTGCAACTCCGCATTGTTTAAGTTGAATTTTGCACGCTTCCCACAAGTTTATGTGCCATTTTGCGTGCCTTTCAGCAATTTCGTTCATGTCGAATCCGGCTTTTTCGAAGGCTTCGTAAACCTCGTCGCCAACTTCAAAACTGTCTACCGATATGCTCGGGCCAATTTGTGCCGTTATGTCGATAGCTTCGGATTCGTAATGTTTTCTCATTTCTGATATTGTTGCCGAGATGATGTCCTGAACCGTTCCTCTCCAGCCCGAATGAATGGCAGCAATGACCTTGCGCCTTTTATCGTGGAGTAGGATTGGAACGCAGTCGGCTGTACTTACGGCTATGCAGACCTTGTTTCTGTCGGTTATCAGCGCGTCGATGCCTTCGAGTCTTTCTTTCTGTTCGTCGGCTTTTAGACTGAGGAATTCATCATCGACATTCAAAACCGCCGTTTTGTGAATCTGATGCGGAACAATCAGCCTTGATGTGTCTATGCCTAATTCTGCGCAGAGCAAACGTCTGTTTTGAGTCACATGCTCGGGATTGTCGTTGCAGAAATAGTTTGCATTGAACGATGCGTAGTTTCCAGTGCTGCATCCGCCGTTTCGCGTTGTGCTGAAGGCTACGATGTCCGTGCCGAAAACATTATAGTCAAACCTAATCTTTCCGTGCATCAGTCCTCGTATTCAAAGTCATCGAGGTCTTCGATTTCCTCGTCATCATCTTCGTACTCATAATCCTCATCTTCCCAGTCGGCAAAGTCGGCATCTAGTTTCTTTACATCTTTGTTTCGGTGTACGATGTTTTCTTTGTTGATGACCATCGCAATCTTGTTGCTCTCGCTGTTCATCGCAGCCCAAAGCATGTCCTTCAAGGTTGCGATTCCGGTTCCTGTTACAGATGAGATGAATACGTGCGGAATGTCTGTCGGAAGAGTTTCTTCGAGCATCTGCACAAGTTCGTCGTCGAGCATATCAACCTTTGTGATGGCAAGAATCCTCTGCTTGTCGAGAAGTTCTGGGTTGAATTTCGTGAGTTCATCCAACAGAATCTGGTATTCCTTAGCAATGTCGTCGGCATCGCCCGGCACCATGAAGAGTAGGAGAGAGTTGCGCTCAATGTGACGCAAGAATCTCAGTCCCAAGCCCTTGCCTTCGCTTGCACCTTCGATAATTCCCGGAATATCGGCCATTACGAACGACTGTCCGTCGCGATAAGGAACGATTCCGAGGCTTGGTTCGAGGGTTGTGAACGGATAGTTGGCAATCTTCGGTTTTGCCGATGAAAGCGAAGATACGAGTGTGCTTTTTCCTGCATTTGGGAAGCCCACAAGACCGACGTCGGCCAAGAGTTTCAACTCGAGGATTACGGTCATCTCCTGCATCGGTTCGCCCGGCTGTGCATATCTCGGAGCCTGATTCGTGGCTGTTCTGAAGTTCCAGTTTCCAAGTCCGCCGCGTCCGCCTTTCAGAAGGACTACTTCCTGACCGTCGTCGGTAACATCGCAGATGTATTCGCCCGTCTCGGCGTTGTACACCACCGTTCCGCACGGAACGTCTATGTATCGGTCTTCGCCGTCCTTGCCGTGGCTTCGACATTCCGAGCCGTTTCCGCCGTGTCCTGCAAAGACATGACGTTCGTAGCGCAGGTGCAGCAGAGTCCAGTAGTTGCGGTTTCCTCTCAGAATGATATGTCCGCCTCGGCCTCCGTCGCCTCCGTCGGGTCCGCCGTTATAGTTGTATTTTGCGTGATGCATGTGAGCAGAGCCGCGTCCGCCTTTGCCCGAGCGGCAGCAAATACGTACATAGTCAATGAAATTCGATTCAGCCATATATGAAAATAGTCGTAGAAAAAGGCAGCCCACTCCTTGTGTGTTCACGCAGGAAGCGAGCCGCCATAGTATTTTGTTGATTTATTAAATCTTGTCGATAGCCTCGCAGATGTCTGCGAAGATCTTATCCATTGAGCCCAAGCCCTGGATGTGAGTGTACTTGCCGTCAGCCTTGTACCAGTCGATAAGCGGAGCAGTCTGGCTGTGGTAAGTTACGAGACGCTTCTTGATTGTCTCCTCGTTGTCGTCGGCACGACCACTTGTCTTGCCACGGTTGATAAGGCGAACCATCAGTTCGTCCTCAGGAACCTCAAGGTCGAGCATGATGCTAACCTCAGTACCGCGCTCTGCAAGCATAGCCTTAAGAGCCTCTGCCTGTGGAACTGTTCTTGGGAAACCGTCGAAGATGCAACCCTCGATTGACTTGCCGAAGCTGTCGTATGTGCTTGCAAGGATGTCAATCATAAGAGCATCCGGGATAAGCTGACCGTTGTCGATATATTCTTTGGCAGTCTTGCCAAGTTCTGTGCCGTTCTTAATCTCGCCACGCAATACGTCACCAGTTGAGATGTGCTTGAAGCCGTACTTCTCAACAATTTTGTCGCTCTGAGTACCTTTACCTGAACCCGGAGCACCGAAAATAACAATGTTCTTCATTTAAATTATTATGTTTGTTTTAATTTTTAGATGCATGTGTATATGTCTGGCAGTTCTCGACCGTATCCGTCGTAGTCGAGTCCGTAGCCGACAATGAAATCGTTAGGAATGTTCAAGCATACATAATCAATGTCAAGTTTCACCTTCAGGGCATCAGGCTTTACGAGTAGGCTGCAAATCTTGATTTCGGCCGGCTTCATGGCTTTCAGCATTTCAAGCATAGCCACCATCGTGCGTCCCGAGTCTATGATGTCTTCAACAATAACAACTGTACGCCCTTCTATATTTTCCTTCAAACCCACCAGTTGCTTAACCTCACCAGTAGAACTCATACCGCTGTATGATGCCATTTTCACAAACGTTACTTCCATCGGAATGCTCATTGCACGAACAAGATCGGCAGTGAAAACGAACGCGCCATTGAGAGTTCCGAGCATAATCGGATTTTTTCCTTCAAGATCCTTATCCATCTGTGCTGCAACACGTTTAACTTCCTGAGATATTCTTTCTGCAGATATACTCAATTCAAACTTTCTATCAAGAACTTGTACAGTTTTCATCTTGTTGTTTTAAAATTATTCGGCAAAAATAAAAAAAATCCATGATTCATGTCATATTTATAATGTAAAAAATTATATATTTGCAAAATATGAAGATTTTTACGAATAATCAGCTAAAAGAATTCGATCGCCTGACTATCGAGCGCGAACCGATTAGTTCGATAGATTTGATGGAGCGCGCTTCGGTGGCTATAACCGATGTGCTTGTAAGGCGATGGCCCGATACGAACACTCCCTTCATGGTGTTTGCCGGCTCTGGCAACAACGGCGGAGATGCGTTGGCAGTTTCAAGGCTGCTGGCAGAAAAAGGCTACAGCGTAGAGGTTTTCTTGTTCAACATCAAGAAAACGCTTTCTGCTGAATGTGAGGAAAATTGGAATAGACTCGAAAATAAAGAAAATATAAAGCGTCACGAGATTGTAACCGAGTTCAACCCACCTACGTTTGTTCCCGGAACAATCATCATCGACGGACTCTTTGGCACAGGTCTTAATCATCCTTTGCTGAAGGGATATGCCGGCTTGGTTCATTTCATCAACGGACTGCCGGGCGTTCGGGTTGCTATCGACGTTCCTTCGGGATTGTTCGGTGAAGACAATTCGCAAAACATCAGAACAAACATCATAAAGGCCGATTTGACGCTGACGATTCAATGTCCGAAGTTGGCTTTCTTCTTTGCCGAAAACGAAGAATTCGTTGGCGATGTAGAGGTCCTCGACATCGGAATAGACAAGCGCGCGATGGATCAGACGGCATCAATCTACCGAACCATCGACGAGCGCGAGGTTGCTGGCATCTTGAAACCGATTTCGAAGTTTGCTCACAAGGGAACACGAGGCCATGCGCTGATAATTGCCGGAAGTTACGGAATGGCTGGCGCATCGGTACTTGCAACAAAGGCGTGCCTGAAGGCTGGAGCAGGAAAGGTTACGGCTCACACACCGACGCTTAACAATACGATAATGCAGATAGCCATTCCCGAGGCAATAATTCATCATGATGCGAGCAACAGCGTATTCTCATCATCTGTTCCGATGATTGGCTACAATGCCGTCGGGATCGGTCCGGGAATCGGAACAAATCCGAGCACCGTGTCGGCTTTGCAAGACCAACTCGACAATCTGCGCACTCCGCTTGTTCTCGATGCCGATGCAATCAATATCCTCTCAACCCACAAGGCGTGGATTCAGGACTTGCCAAAAGGAACAATCCTTACGCCGCATCCGAAGGAAATGGACAAACTCGTTGGTCCGTGCGAAACAACCTACAAGAGAATGATGAAGGCGATGGAGATGGCTCAGCAGTTCGGCATATATTTTGTTCTGAAAGGCAAATGGAGCATCATCGTATGTCCAGATGGAACGTTCCTGCTTAATCCTACAGGAAATCCGGGCATGGCAACGGCAGGAAGCGGCGATGTGCTGACTGGAATCCTTACATCATTGCTGGCTCAGGGATATTCATCTCTCGATGCTGTCCGTCTTGGCGTATATTTGCATGGCTTGGCTGGCGATTTTGCTGCTGAGGAACTGGGCGAGGAGAGCGTTATCGCATCGGACATTATAAACAATATACCAAAAGCATTCAAAAAACTTAAGAATAAATAATGAAGAAATCGTTGATATTAGGCGGAATGTTGTGCTTTGCACTAAGCGCAGCCAACGCACAAACTGAAGTATCAAAATATATTCCCGGTGTAACTACGGACGGAGTTACGTATTTCCTTCCAAAAACAGGACTCAAGGTTAGGGTCATAGCAAGAAAAATAACTCATACGCCGGGCGAGTTTGTGGAATATGCAGAAAGATATATCCATAGCAAGGAGTCGGCGGATTCTTATACAAGTTGGAGCATAGAAAATATTGATGTGGCAGCATTCGGCGTTGCCGATACGAGTAAGGTATTCTCGGTAAAATTCAATCCGAAGACAATCGCTCCACTAATGGAACTTTCTAAAGAAGGCGTTATCCTTGCAGTTAATACAAAACCTCTGCCTGAGGCTGATATGCCGAACCGTGTTTACAGAAAGTCTCCTGTTCTGAATGCTCACGATTATATGACTCAGGAGATTCTTAATGCAAACTCAAAGGCGAAGATGGCCTCGCTCACGGCAGACAAGATTTTCGAACTGCGCGACAGCAAGAATGAACTTGCAAGCGGTCAGGCAAGTTATATGCCATCCGATGCTGCTCAGATGAAACTGATGTTCAATAAACTTGAAACAACTGAAAAAGCCTTGCTTCAGGTTTTTAAAGGCGTGAATGATACAACTTATGTAACTCGTACATTTACAATCATGCCAAACAGAGAGGCAAATGCCGAGGAGTTGTTCCGTTTCTCAAAACATCTTGGTATTGTCGATGCCGATGATTTGAGCGGTGCACCAATATATTGGAGTCTTGTTGATAATCATACCGTTCCGGCTCCTGTGCCAGAGCCTGTCATCGAAGAGCCAAAGAAAAAGAAGTTCTCTTTTGGAAAGAAAGGTGCAAATGGCGATGAGGGCATGATTTACGCTCTGCCAAGCACAACGACTTTCAAAATTTTTGAACGAAATAATGTTCTTTACGAGAACGATTTCCCGATGGGACAGTTTGGCAATGTAGAGAAACTGTCTCCTGCATATTACGATGTAAAGACAACTACAAGGTATATTTTGATTCAACAACCGGAGCTATAAAAAAAATCTCTGAATAATGAAAAAGATAACATTGTTAATTCCTGCATACAACGAAGAACTTTCTCTTCCTTCTTTATATAAGGAGTTGGTTGGACTGATGGATAATCAGCCCAACTACGAGTGGGAGGTTTTGTTCGTCAATGATGGTAGTAAGGATAAGACATTGGAATGTATTAAAGAACTCAGAGTGTCTGATAAACGAATAAACTATGTTGATTTGTCAAGGAATTTCGGCAAGGAACGTGCTATGCTTGCAGGATTTGACTATGCTACAGGTGACGCCACAGTTATTATGGATGCCGATTTGCAGGATCCGCCATCGCTCATTCCCGAAATGATAAAATATTGGGAAGAGGGATATGACGATGTTTATGCATTGCGGAAAGATCGTGGAAAGGAAAGTTGGCTAAGAAAAAAATTGTCACTTGCCTTTTATGATATTTTGCAGAGAAGTACTAGAATTGAAGTACTTCCGAATGTTGGTGACTTCAGACTTCTTGATCGTTCTTGTATTGAGGCTCTGAAAAAACTAAGGGAAAGCGAACGTTATACAAAGGGTATGTTTTGCTGGATTGGTTTCCGGAAGAAGGAGATAAAGTTTGATCGGGGAAATAGAACTGCGGGGAACAGTTCGTGGAATTTCTTTTCTCTCTTTGGACTTGCTATCGAAGGTATCACTTCCTTCACAACCGTGCCACTTAGGTTTGCTACGATTATGGGAGTGATAGTTTCTCTTACATCTTTTATATATATAATGTATATTATATTAAAGGTGTTTTTGTGGGGCGAACCTGTGCAAGGATATCCTTCAATGATGTGTGTTATCCTTTTCTTGGGTGGTGTTCAGTTGCTGTCTCTTGGTATCATTGGGGAATACCTAAGCCGGGTGTTCTGTGAAAGCAAAAACAGACCGACTTATATAGCACGCGATTATAATGGTGAGAAGATATATAAATAGCTATCAACTAGTTTTTTTGCTGTTTTTCAGAAGGATAGCGTTGTCTGCCATTCTTGTAAAATCGAGTTAGAAAAAATACTTTACAAAATGTTCAAATAACAATATTATTAAACTTTTAAAGAACAGCAAGTGAAAGTTTTTAAAAAAAAATAGGCGTATATAAAAAATTATAGATACTTTTGCAAAGTGTTTTTCGAAATCACAAGAATTTAAACAGAGAATGAAGAGATATTTACTTACAATCGTTGTAATGCTGGCGGTATTTGGCGTGAGTGCACAAACCGCCGCTACTAGGGGCAAGAAGAAGGTTGAGGAACCGGATACAATGCCGTTTAAAGACCGTTTGTCATTCAGAACGAATGCAGTAGACTGGGCACTATCTACAGCAAACATTGGTGCGGAATTCGATATTTCGAACTCCGTTTATAATCGTTATACGGTAGGTGCTGTTCTTAAGTACAACCCTAAATCTAAGGGAACTCTTGTTCCAAAGTATGTTTATGATCTTTTTGAAGCTAAGGTAGAAGCCAGAAAGTATTGGAGAACAGATAAAAATCCAAGAACTGGTAAGCAGAATCCGCATTCAAGATATTGGAGAGCATATTATGCTGGCGTCTGGTTCGACTATATGGATATCAACCTTAAACTAAGCCAGACTGGTAGAAAAGGTAAGGCTTACGGAATTGGTGGAGAATTCGGATACAACATCCCAATGTACGCTTTTAAGAAGAGTAGTTTGGATGTTGAATTTGGTGTTTCTCTAGGTTTGGAGTATGCTAAGTATGATGTGTACAAATACAGCAAGTTTAAGGCTGTTACAAATAAGGATGGTGAATATATACCTTATTCTAATTTCGATAATTTGGGTGGTATTCACAATGTTGATTATACCCAGGAAATGGTAGACCAGTATATGAAGCAGCATCCAGATGCCAAGAGAGGCGCAGAGGATATGCTTAGAGACGAGGATTTTGTCATGGAACATAACATAAAATCAAAAGCATGGCATATCATTCCATTTCCTGTTCCACAGGACCTAAAACTTGCTTTCGTTTACAGATTCCGTTCAATTTCACAGAAATATAAGAGACTCGACTTCAAGCGTATCGAGGCACTCCAGACTGCAAGAGCCAAGTACACTCAGGTTCAGGCAGAGAAGAAGAGAGAGAGCCAGCAGAGAAAGGTCGACAAGAAGAAGCGCATGTTGTTTGTTCGCGACTCTATTTCTCGTGCTAAGATTGAAAAGGAGAAGCAGATGAACCTTGTTAAGGATTCACTTCGTCAGGTTAAGCTCCAGAAGGCTGAAGAGGCTAGATTAGAGGCTGAGGCAAGAGCTAAGGAAAAGGCTATTCAGGCTCAGGCTGATAAGGAAGAGGCAATCTACAGAGCTAATGAAAAGGAGCGCATCAAGGAAGTTCGTCAGCAAGAGGCTGCTCAGAAGGAAATGGAGAAGCAGAAGAAGGTTGACATGAAGAAGCAGGAGGCTGCCGATAAGAGAAAGAGAAAAGAAGAGGAAGCTGCTGAGAGAGCTAAGGTTAAGGCTGAGTTCGATGAGTTCAAGAAGAAGGAACAGGCTGAACTTGACGCTTTGCGTAAGGCAAATCAGGCAGAAGATGAGAAGAATAAGGCTGCTATAAAGGCTACAGAGGACCAGGCTAAGGCTAAGGCTAAGGAGAAAGAGGCTGAGGCTAAGGCTACAAAAAAGGCCGCTGAGCAAGAGCTAGCAGACAAGACTAAGGCTGCTAAGGCTAAGGCTAAGGAGGAGGCTGCAGAGGCAGCTAAGTCTGAGGCTGCAAACAAGGCTGCAAAGGCTAAGGCTGAAAACAACAGCAAGAAGGCTAAGGAAGACGCTAAGAAGGCAGAAGCCGAGGCAAAGGCAAAGGCAAAGGCTGAGGCAGAAGCTAAGAAGAAAGCAGAAGCTGAGGCTAAGAAAGCCGAGGCCGCAGCAAAGAAGGCAGAAGCTGAAGCAAAGAAAAAGGCTGAGGCAGAGGCTAAAGCAAAAGCTAAAGCAGAAAAAAGTAAAAAATAATTAACTGAGGAGGACAAAATAATGATTTGCATAAACAAAAGATTACTTACAGCGCTCATGATGATTGTGCTCTTCGGTATCGGAGCAAAGGCACAGTTGCTCGCTGTAAAGACTAATGCCCTCTATTGGGCTGGACTTTCACCAAACGCATCTATCGAAATGGTTACTAAGAGTAGAATCAGCGTCGAGGTCGGTGCATTTGGAAACAATAAGCCTTACGGCTATGATTTGAAAATGACAGGCTTTCAGCCTCAGGTAAAATATTGGTTCAATGGTCGTCCAATGACCCGCGAGTTCGTGGGTCTTGGAATCATTGGAGCAACATATCACTGGGATGAACACGGTATCAATCATAAGGGTGATGCCCTTGGTCTTGGTTTGACATTTGGTTATGCCCTAAAGATTACTCCACGTATCAACGTTGAGTTTACTGCTGGTGCTGGTCAGATTTATTTCCACGAACTGAGAAAAACTTACGATGATGACAAGTGGACGACAAATCCTGATGTCGAAAAGGCCGAGACTCTAACTGGTATGGTCGACGAGGACAAGTACGGTGACCATTATCAGGGATGGAACTTTATGCCATTTAATTTAGGTGTTCACTTCGTTTACATTTTAAAATAATCAGGTATGAAAAGATATAGTTGGATATTACTTCTGCTGGCCTTTGCTCTGTGTGGCCAGGACGCTGTCGCACAGCGAATGACTACCGTGCAGGGCCGTGTTGTAAACTCGAAGAAAAACAAGGCAGGTAAGGCGATGATGCCTTTTACCGATGAGGCTGTATTCGTATATATTTTCAATACTATAGCAGATGCTCAGGATAACTTGTCTAAGATTGATGGTGCTCAGGGTGCTGCTGTTGTAGAGTGTAACTTTGCAGTCTGCGACCAGTCTGGTAACTATGAGTGTCAGGTTCCTGATAACGGTGCCTTGATTTTCAAGGTAGGTATGGCACCTGCAAAATTGGAGAAAGTTGATGGAAGAAACATCATCAACATGGCTCTTGAGGGCGAAATCATGTTGGCTAATATTGATGTCGTTGCTTACGTTCAGGAAATTCAGCCAAAGCCAAAGGCTGCTGAACGTATCGGTAACAAGTTCTTCCCTTACAATACATTCCCAATCCCACCGCACAACGGTCGACCAAATGCTCGTCTGATTATTCAGCCATTCATTATCGACTGTACAAACGATGATACAGTAAATTATTGTAAGCCAATCGTTCTTGATGGTCAGGATTATCATGATACTCAGTATCGCTTGATGGGATTCAACTGGAAGCACGATCCTCTCTACCCATACATTCAGCGAAGAAGACTTACTGCTGAGCGTATGTCTATCGATTGGGCTGATACTATCACAATTCCTCACCCTGATCGTAACTATTCTTGTTATGCAACAATCCAGATGGAGGACTTTACAAGTATCTTCTTCAAGAAGGACTTCCAGATTGTAACTTGTCATAACAGACAGCCAATGCGATTCCTTGAGTATAAGTTTGATATGCGTCCTTTGGATCCATATAAATATAAGGAGGTAGCAAAGCGTGAGAAGCGTAATACATCTGCTGCCATTCAGTTGACATTCGAGGTTGGTAAGGCAACTCTTGATCCTAACAACCCTGAGAATGAGCAGAATATCGCAGCACTTCAGAATAAGTTGAAGGAGCTTGCTGCAGGTGAAGGTGTATCTATCAAGGAGTTCCACATCACAGGTACAGCATCTCCTGAAGGTATCTACAAGTCAAATATCGATTTGGCAAAGAAGCGTGTAGATTTCGTTCAGCAGCAGATTACATCTATTCTTCCAAAATACGTTCTTGCTCGTGTATACCAGAACCCACAGGCTATTGTAAACGGATGGGCAAAGGTTGCTGATGCAATGGAGGCTGATGAGCAGGAGGAAATTGCAGAAAAGATTCGTGGCGTGATAAAGAATACGAAGAATATGGATATTCAGGGTGCTACAATCGCTAAGATGGAAGAATATCCTGAGATTCAGAAATATCTGCCAGTTCTCCGTTCTGTAAAGTACGATTGTAAATACGAGATTTTCCGCGAGTTGTCACCTGAAGAAATCTGGGCTCGTTACACAGAAGAGCAGCAGACTGGTGTTGAGCGTAAGTATGCTCTTTACGAGTACTGGAACTTGTTTATGCTTGAAAAAGACTCAGTTAAGCTTGAGAAACTTTATAAGAGAGCATACGATGAGTCTATCGAGTTGAATGGTCAGCCATGGATTCTTGCTGCGAATAATTTGGCTATCTCATATCTGAAGAGAGACACATGTGATGTAACATTACTTGAGCCATTCATCGACCGTCGTATGAAGCATGTAAATATGGTTCGTAAGAATATCGATGGTTTCACAACTCGTACTATCAACCCAGAGGAGGTCGTAAACAACCAGTTGTGTATGTACATCAAGGCATACGACTTTGATAATGCATCTGTCATGGCTCAGATTTTGCCAAACACTCCTGAGAACCAGTTGATGAAGGCATTTGCCCTTTGTCTTGGAGGTTATTATAAGAGTGATAAGCAAGTGTTTGAGACTGTAAAGAACTCATCGCCTGTAAATGAGGTGGTAATGGATCTTGCACTTGATACAAAGGCTGGTAACGCTATGGCTGCCAAGGCTGCTCAGAAACTTGACCCTGAGAGTCCGGTTACATGGTATCTGAAGGCAATCATTGCGAACCGTGGTGGTGATATGGGTTACATCGATGCAACACAGAACTTGAAGAAGTGTTTCTCAATGGATGAGAAATATATTAAGATTGCAGAAACTGATGGTGACCTTGATGAGGATATGGTTGCAAGTACCATAGATGAGTATCTGGAAGAGAAGAAGATGACAGCAGAGCTTAACGCTCAGATGGAGGAGCAGCGTAAGGCTGAGGAGGCCGAGGCAGCAAAGAAGGCTGCTGAGGAAGCTGCTGCTGCCGCAGAGTTGGAAGCTGCACAGAAGGCACTGGAAGAGGAAGCCGCTAAGAAAAAAGCTGCAGAAGAAGCTGCTGCCAAAAAAGCGCCTGCAAGGAAGGCTCCTGTAAAGAGAACCACAACTGCTAAGAAAAAATAATGGATCAACGAATAGCAAAGACGACAATGAAATATAATATGAAGACATTTATCGTTGCTTTGGGAGTCTTATTCTTTGCTGGTAGTGCTCAAAATGCTCTGGCTCAGATTAAGACAAAGAAGGACTCAACCTCTGTAAAGAAGGGCTTTAATGCATTGAAGTATTCTTTGCAAGGCAGATACCTACCAAAGGGATACGAGTTCCAAAACAAGAAGATCACAGACGAGATGTTCGTTTCTGCATATATGGGTGCAGAGAACATGCTTCATAGAGGTGATCAGGAGCAACCATTGGCTATTCCTGTTGGTGTTCAGGTGGGTAAGTACTTCTCGCCTTGGAATGGTGCAAGACTTACTTTTGAATATATTCCAAAAATAGGTGATTATCAGTTGCCGGGTATGGGAGCAAGCGTTGAGCATTTGTTCAACACTACAAACTATTTGTATGGCTACAATCCGGGACGTGTATATAATATCGAGACTGTTGTAGGTCTTGATGTTCGCAGTACAAAGCATACAGATTCTCCAAACAAATATGGCGAAGTAATGCCAGACTATGATGGACAGCCAGAGGCAAAGTCAAACCTTGCTCTCGGTGGTCATGTTGGTTTGCAGATTCGTTATCATGCATATCCACATGCTGACTATTTCTTCATGCCATATGCTGCATTCTGGAGTGATAATATCGACCACAGTACAGGAAACTGGCACAGATATGATATTACATACGGTTTGAAAGCCGGTATGATTTATCTGTTTACGGCTCATAAGCCAGATATACCAAGCAAGAGTGAGAATGTTGGCGACAACTTGTTCTTTGATATTGGTTATCAGGGAATGGCTCAGTGGGGTCCAAACAGTAATGGAACAACTAATGTTGATAAGGTTGCTGATGCTTATGGAAGTGGTTTCTCATTTGGTATTGGTAAGTGGTTTACTCCGGGTGGTATTCGCTTGAGTGCGTGGTATGGTGCTTCTGCAAGAAGATATAATTATTCACCAGAAGATAAGATATTCCTTGGTTCTGCAACTGGATATGACGATATTGATTGGCAGAAGCAGAACACTAGATACTACGGATTGCGTTTGGAAGGTATGTACAATATAAACTCATTCCTTTGGCCATCAAAGAAAGACAACAGATTTGAGGTTAATGTAATGGGTGGTGTTGAAATCGGACAGACATGGCGTTCTTTGGACCTTGGTTATGTTGGATATACAGGTTCATACGATGTGTGGAGTAATAATAATGAAACAGCTGTTATTCCAGGAATAGAGAAGGATCCTAACTTTAACATGTTTGGTAGCAAGAACCGTGAACTGAAAGGTTTTACTGGTTTTACAGGAGCAATTCAGGCTAAGTATTATGTAACACCAAACATTGGTTTCTTCATTGAACCACGTCTTGAGCGTTTGTCATATACTGAAAAGGGAAACTCTTATGATACTAAGGCAAATCTTTGGAGTGCTCGTATCGGTATGGAAATCAGACGTAGAAATGACGTTTGGGAAGATTTGAAACCACGCAGAAATCAATTCCACCCATACTTCTTCGTAGGTGAGGATGTTGGTATGTCATGGAACGTTCAGAGATTCAATGGTTCTGACTTCTGGGATACTTCAGATTATACTATCGGTCTTGACTTTGGTAGAGTATTTACTCCATATAGCACTGCAAGAATCGGTTTTAACTATGAAGGTTTGAGAACAAATCAGTTGAAGGAAGGTATTCGTGCAGATAAGTCACCTGCTCTTACTGGTGCTTTCTCAGTATATGCAGATTATATGTTCCACATGACAAACTTCCTTATGGGCTTCAATCCTGCTCGTCGTGGTGATTTGCAGGCATTCGCAGGTCCTGTTTGGCAGCACAATGGTTTGATTGGTTCTGCATTTGGTGCTGAAGCTGGTTTGTATGCAAGCTATAAGGCATCAGGTAAGATTGATATGTATTTCCAACCAAGATTGAGAATGTTTGGTGCTGGATATAATTTGAATGGTGAGCGTTCAATGCTTCAGACAAATCCATACCAGTTGGGTGCAACATTGGGTATGACATACAACTTCAACCCTTGGGCTGACGATTTGTATGATGATGGTTTCATGGAGCAGTTCTTTATGCAGTTGAGTGCAGGTCCTTCATTCCTTGTCCGCGACCGTGAACTCGATTACGCAAAGAATAACGGAACAATCCCTGCTGATAATGGTACTGTTGGTCCTGAGATTACATTCTCTGTTGGTAAGTGGTTCAACTTCTTGGGTATCAGACTTTCTGCCTTTGGACAGATGAACAGTGAGTATTGTCCTGCAACAACTTTGCCACAGAAGATTGCTTATGCCGGTGGTAGACTTGAGTACATGATCAATATCAACCGTTGTTTAAATAAGGAAGAAAATGGTGAGGATTTGTTTGAGTTCATTTGGACAGGCGGTCTTGAACTCGGTACTGTATTCCAGACAGGACTTAATGCAAAAGAAGGAACTCTTCCGGAAGCAGGTAAAACGCAGACAACTAGCAATACTTCTGGTTTCCGTGGTTTGACAACTGGTTTCCAAGTTATGCTTAATGCAAACAAAGATTGGGCTGTATTCGTTGAACCGAGGTTTAGTTCTGTAAGATTCGAACGTTCGTTCCCTGACTCAAAGACTGGTCTTTTGTATCAGAAGCGAGTTATGACAAATACATTTGCTGTAAATGTCGGTGCTCAGATTATGTGTCGTGATGCTCAGACAAGAAGAATGAACAAGGGTGATTACTATGAGCCATACTGGTTTATAGGTTTCGACCTTGGTACAAACTGGCCTAGTCAGCATGCATATGGTCCTAAACTGACAGATGTGTTTGGTAATCAGTTTGGTATCAATATTGGTCGTAAGATTGATGCCCTTCAGGGAGTTCGTTTGGGCTTTGATTATGACAACTACAAGGTAAGTAATAACAACAGAGTTTGTTTTACATACTCTCTTGATTATATGTTCAGTCTTACTCGTTTCTTCATGGGTACTGGTGTTGAGAGATTGTGTAATGTTGATGTTATCGCAGGTCCTGTTTTGTTGAAGTCAAACGACAACGTATATGCTAACCATTTTGGTGGTGAGTTAGGTTTGAGAATTAATCACTTGCTTGGCAGATATACAGAGTTGTATGCAGAGCCAAAACTTAGAGGTTATTCAGAGCCAACAGAGGCACTTCCTGGTGTTCTTAGTGCACAGGGACTGACTTTGATTCCAACGATGAATCTTGGTGTTGCATTTAGATTCTAATATTATTTTATATAAAATAGAAAAAGTTGGAATGAACATATGTTCATTCCAGCTTTTTCTGTTTTTGTGTTTTGTCATTGCATTTTTCATTATAAAACAGTATGATTTTTCTTAAAAAACTATATTCCTCGTTTTCGAATATAATTACTTCAATAAATAATAATGACTTGTTAACCCTTGCTCTTGTGCTTGTTCTTACTATTTTGTGTAAGACATATTTCATATTTGATGGTATAAGCGATGAAGATTCTGCTTATTATTTATTGTATTCTGTTGATTTCAATGAAGCAATAGAATATAATAGTAGTATGTTTAATTATTATTTGACAGGTTTTGTTAGTAATCTATTTTTGAAATTCTTTAGTGCAAAATTGTTAGCATTGCGTATATTGCAGATTCTTAATTACTTGTTAATATTTATCAGCGTATTCTTTTTGTTAAGAAGGAAATTACCTAATATATGTATCTTGTGTGGAGAACTATTGTCTTTAATAATTTTATGTTCACGTCCACTTGAATTTTATTATGATGATTTTTCGGCATCAATGTGCATCCTTTCTCTTTTGTTTATGGTTAAGGGTGTTGAGAAATCAAATTCTTTTTATCCCAAATCGGTCATTAGGATTTCTCGGTGCTGTATGGCAGAGAGAAATCCTTTAGTTTTTCCCATATCGAGAGGAAGGATCGTCGTGTTTTCAA
>Ga0256405_10002842_pt1 | contig 37705 bp, 41 predicted proteins | sample RumenRJG_02DNA_FD_189096 | JGI IMG/M metagenome (GOLD analysis project Ga0256405, IMG submission 189096) | Bovine rumen microbial communities from Lethbridge, Alberta, Canada - RJG_02 | ecosystem: Host-associated > Mammals > Digestive system > Stomach > Rumen | place: Canada: Alberta...
CTCAGCTGTTTGTCCTGCACTGTCTCACGATTTATCTGACCGTGAGCATTTGACTGGCATACACATAAAATATATATTGTTTTTAACCATAGAAGATCTTATTTACAGAAATTTTTTCATAGTCTCTTTCCAATGGCTCTGTTTTTCATTATATTTGTATATCATTCAATATTTTCCATCGACCAGGAGCAATAGCCCTCATATCCGTAGGATGCGTCTATGCCCTTCATATACACCTGTCGGTCATTGATTTGGTCGGTTAATGCTTCACTTAACAGTGACTTGATCTCCTTACTGCGCACCGGACTTCTTTCCATGGCCAGCAGGCAATCTTCCTTGTCCACCTGGCTCCAGTCAACCACCTTGCCCAATTCCTTCTTTAAGATGCAATCAAGCCATATTCTTGTACTGCGCCCATTACCTTCTCTGAAGGGATGGGCCACATTCATTTCCACATATTTATCAATGATTTGATCAAAGGTACTCTGTGGCATCTTGTCAATATTGCTCAATGCCTCACTTAAATATAATACTGGTGCAAAACGGAAATTCCCCTTGGCTATGTTATCAGTTCGCATAGTACCGGCAAATTCATACACATCCTGAAACAGGTATTTATGAATTGCCTTGAGGCCAGCAAAGGTTCCCACCGAAAAGGACTCCAGCAATTTATTATCATAAAGCTCAAGGGCCCGTTTCTTGGTCAGACGCTCTTCTCTATGGGCCAATTCCACTGGGTCCTTTATGCCAAGCTTATTTTCCAACACAACTGACATAAACCGCTTCACTCCATTCCTACTGATCTACAGCATTTTGTACTTCTCAATAAACTCCAGCACGCCCTCGTAGCTATCGGTGACGTTAGTGTAAGCCACCTTAGGGCGGTCAATTACCACCAATGGCAGGTTCAGTTCCTTAACGGCGGCGAATTTGGTATCTGCCCCGCCCAATGCACCGCTGTTTTTGGTTACCACCACATCTGCCCCATATTTTATGAAGAGCTCCTTATTCAGCTCCTGGGAGAAGGGACCCTGCATAGCTATGATGTTATCCGGAGTAAAGCCCAACTCCCGGGCTTCCTTTATTACCTCTGGCTCCGGCAAAATCCGGCAGACTATCCGCTTTTGTTTCAGCGCTTCCGACTGGGCGAATATCGCCAGACTACGACTGCCAGTGGTAAGAAAAATATTTTCCCCCAGCTCACCGGCCTTTTGGGCTGCGGACTTATAGTCAGTAACATAATGGGCCTTAGCGTAGTCCAAAGGACTAGTCTCCCGCTCAAAGCGGATATAGGGCACACCGCACTTTGCACAGGCAGCCATGGCATTGGAGGAAATATTGGCAGCGTAGGGATGACTGGCATCCACAAAGCATTCCACCTTGTTATTGTCCAAATATTCCCGAAGGCCAGCCTCATCCAAAGGCTTATCATTGATTTTAATCCCTGGATAGGACTGCAAAAGTGCCTGACCATATTGGCTTACCACCGAAGCCACCACATCATAGCCTTTTTCCAGCAAATAGCCAGCCAATTCCCGGCCATCCTGAGTCCCTGCTGCAACAAAAATCATACCTTATATCCCCGTGGTGTTACCATGTAGCCATCCTGCACATAGGTCTGGCTATTGCCGATTATCACAATGGAAAACATGCCGATTTCCTCATCAGTAAAATGTGCCAAATCAGAAACTACGCAGTTTTCCTGTTCCCTGCTGGCTCCGGTAACAATACCCACCGGAGTTTTGCCATCCCGGCAAGCCAACAGGATTTTCTGAACCTCATTGATGTAGTCCGGACGGGATTTGCTCTTAGGATTATACAAGGCAATGACAAAATCCCCCTCACCAGCCAGCTTAACTCGCTTCTGAATTAACTCCCAAGGAGTAAGCCAATCACTGAGGCTTATTACAGCAAAATCATGCATTAAAGGTGCTCCCAGTACAGAGGCTGCCGCATTTACCGCGGAAATACCCGCAACAGTGCCGCCCCATTCCGGGCGCTTATCTGCCGGATACTGCAACACCAGCTCCAATACCAGACCGGCCATACCATATACACCCGCATCACCACTGGATACCACCACCGTATCCTTACCATTGGTAGCGGATTCCACGGCCATTTTGCACCGATCTACTTCCTGCATCATGCCGGTACCAATTACCTCTTTGGTAGCCAACATAGGCTTGATCAGCTCAATATATGTATTATAGCCCACCACTACCTGGGCATCATCTATCGCTTTTTTAGCCTTGGGAGTCATGTCCTCCGCACTACCAGGGCCAAGGCCCACCACTGTTATTTTTCCCATACTAATGCCACCGTCACTTTCGTGTATTTTGTCCTGGGGAGAGCTGTCACACCGTGGTCTACACAGCAATAAGCCGCTGCCTCGGATACATTTCCTACCCCAATGGTCTTTTTTACAAATTCGGATTCGCTCAATCGATAATTGTCGATCTGGCTTTGCAAAGCTTCATTGTCCCAAAACCGAATATTTTTTTGAAGCTGCTGGCTTACCGCCAAAAGCCCTTGCTCCTGCGCCTTCACCACGGAGCTGGCCATTTCATCTATTCGGTCCACGCTCCAGCCAATACTGCTGCAGGCCTCCTGTAATGCCTCTAAAATCAACTTTTCCTCTGTTCCCCTCCGGCAGCCGACACCTGCCACTAATTTACGGGGTTTTAGGTACAAAATCGTTTTTTTGGCTGGTAATGCCTTGTTGGTTATTATTACTGTATAATCACTGACACCCTGGACGTAATCAGCAATATCCGTCCCAGACATCAGCTCATATTCAATGTCATTTAGCTGCAATTTATCCTGGTATTCAGTCAAACAAGGTAATTCATCATCCAGAATGTACTTGATTTCCTGCCCCTGCAAAAGAGCACTGTTGAGAACCAAAATCCCAGCCTTGGACACCGGACATAATCCTATACGGTAAGCCAACAAATCCGGAGCCAGCATACCATTAACATCAGTTGCCGTTGTAATAACCGGGTTGGCCCCCAGTTGTTCCGCCAGTTGAGCAGTCAGCTCATTGGCACCTCCCACATGACCAGATAACAAGCTAATGATATTCCTGCCCTGTTCATCCATTACTATTACCGCCGGATCCGACAGCTTGCTTACCAAAAAAGGGGCAATGCTGCGCACCACTATTCCCGTTGCCATAATGAAAATCAAGGCTGAATACTTGGTAAAGGCCTGTCCGGCCACTTCAGCCACCCGACGATAGGGAATGACTTCCGCTTCACTGGCTATTTTTTCATGGACATAAAGATCCGCATCTCCTGCTAAGGCTTCCCGGACCCGTTGCGCTAACACCACTCCATTGGGTGATGAGGTAAAAATCGCGTATCTCATAGGCTTGCTTTCCTAAATCCGTGGCTAAACTCCGGTGCATACAATCTGGACAGCTCGTAATCACTGCCCAACACGTGACTTACCACGATCATGGAAGTCCGATCCACTCCCTTGCCTTCAATTTCTTGACAAATGGTGGACAGGGTTCCCCGGAAAATCCGCTGCTCCGGCCAGCTGGCCCGCTGAACAATAGCAATTGGTGTATCAGGCTCATATCCCCCAGCTATTAACTCCTCTACTACTTCCCCTAACATGGATATGCTGAGGAAAATGCACATAGTGGATTTATGGGCCGCCAAGGAGCGAAGGCTTTCCCGATCCGGTACTGGTGTCCGTCCCTCGTTGCGGGTAATTATCACCGTCTGGGTAATCCCCGGCAGGGTGTACTCCTGCTTTAACGCCGCAGCGGTAGCTAAAAAGCTGCTTACCCCTGGTATCACCTCATATTCAATGCCCTTTTTGCTCAAGGCATCCATCTGCTCCTGAATAGCCCCGTAAAGGCTAGGGTCACCGGTGTGCAGGCGGACCACTTTTTTATCCTCTGCCACGCCTTTTTCAATGACTTCCAATACCTCTGGCAGGGACATGGAGGCGGAATTATGAATCTCGCACTCCTCCTTGGCGTAGCCCAACAGAGCTTTAGGCACCAAGGAACCAGCATATATTATCACATCAGCTTCTTCCAACAGCCGACGGCCTTTTACCGTAATTAATTCCGGATCTCCGGGACCGGCTCCCACTATACTAACCTTAGTCAATGTTCTTTCCTCCCCTTTTCTCGCAGGTAACAATATAAATCGGATTATGGGCCTTGGCCAGGTCATACCCCCCCACCTGCTGGAGCTGGCTTACCTGCACCTGTATAGCCTCATAAGAATAATCAGTACGCTTACGCATATATGCAATACACTGGGCAATGGTCTGAATGGTAATACAGTTGATTACTATTCGCCCGCCCACTGTCAGTTTTCTATCTATAGCCTCAATAATTTCATCTAAATTACCGCCGCTGCCGCCAATAATGGCCGTATCAAGGCGGGATATCTGTTCAAAGCCCGCTGGAGCATAAGCTTCAATAATCTTAATATTTTTTACCCCAAACTTATCCACATTTTTACAGATAAGCTCCACCCCCTCGGGATTTTTTTCGATGGCGTACACCATCCCCTTGGGAGCCTGCAAAGCGGCTTCAATGGACAAGGAGCCAGTCCCTGCTCCCACATCACAAATAATACCATCGGGCTTAATTTGGGCCTTGGCAATGGTCAATATGCGAATTTCTTCCTTGGTCATAGGAACCTTGCCCCGAATAAATTCCTCGTCGGGAATTCCCAGCTGATACATCAGGATTTCACCACCAATACACAATTTAAATAGACGGTTTCCAAGCGGGCAGCTTCACCAATGGTAGTAATGATTATTTTTTCGTCCGGATAGGACAGGCGATTACAGATAGCTACCATGGCTCCCGCCGGCCAGCCCAGCTTTTTCAGCATGGCGGGGATGGTCTTGGAATTATTTTTCTTATCCGTCAGTAAACCCAGCACCTTGCCCGGATAATATACCAGTCGCTCACTGGAAACAGTGCGGCCGTGCAGGCTCACCAGCTCTGCCTCGTACCACGACAATCCCAGTTTGGCAAAGGCCACCTGCATGGAACTAAGGCCTGGAATAACCTCCAGCTTGGCATCCTCAAAATGGCGTCGAATTGCCTCCAGCAGAGAATAATAGCCAGGGTCACCTGATACCATTACCACAACATCATTATTTTCCAGCTGACGACCAATAAAGGCCATCACTTCCTCAATATCCGCCCGGATAATAAACTTGGTCTGGCCATCCTTTCTGCCGTACTGTTCAATGGCCCGACTGCTTCCCACCAGCACCTGGGCCTGTTCAATAGTCTCAAGAGCGGCCGGTATCATGTAATCTTTGCTGCCAGGGCCAATGCCCACCACAATTATTTTATGTTCCATCCCAATTCCTCGCCAATCTTTCTTCCAGTTTCATCCATACCTAATAATTCACCCTTCAGGGTCACCAATACCGTACCTACTTCCAGCTTGTCGAAAACCAACCGTTTGGCCCGCAGGCTGGCTCGGGCAGCTATGGTATCATATACTGATTCAAGGTCATATTGGGCAATTATCGGCAATGCTTCCTCGGTAGTTAAACAAGCCAATATTTGCTGAACACCTTCCTGGGGCATTCCGGCTGCCGCACTATAGGCTGCCAGCGTCTCCAGACGTCCATCTCCCACCCGATTATGGGTATGAAATACTCCCGCCGCCACTTTAGCCAGCTTACCTATATGACCGAAAAGAAGAACTCTTTTCAGTCCCATATCCACCGCCTTTTCCAGCATATGTCCAATAAAATTACTGGTCTGGGCCATGGCCGCCTCAGGCAATCCCCACTGGGTGGCAATCCTTTCGCCAATTTTCCCCGGGACGAATATCTGGGTATCAAAGCCCGCCGCCAAGGCCACGCTGATCTGAGGCACCAAAGAATCCTTGAAGGCTTCCTCAGACATAGGCTTTAACACCCCAGTGGTACCGATTATGGAGATACCATCCTTTACCCCTAAAACGGGATTCAGGGTTTTCTTGGCCAGCTCCACACCACCAGGCACGTCGATTCTTACCTTACAACCTGGAACCGTGCCAAAAATTTCGCTTAGGGACTGCTGTACAAGCTGCCGTGGTCCTGGATTAATAGCCGGCTCTCCTGGGGGAATAGCCAAACCCGCTTTGGTTACGGTGCCTACCCCTTCCCCGGCGATAAACTCCACACCAGACAAGGACTTATCCAAGGTCAAGGTGGTCAAAATAGAGGCTCCATTGGTAATATCCGGATCATCTCCGGCATCCTTTACCACCTCTACCCGGATACCATCACCAGCGGCTTCAATATTCTTTATTGGTATGTTCAGCTTCGTTCCATCCAAGGCGGTTATTTCCACGAAATCACTGGTGCAGCCCTGCATAAACAGGGCTGCTGCCTTGGCTCCCGCTGCCACACAGGCCCCGGTGGTATAGCCACCCCTGAGTTCCTTCGCCATCACTACCTCCTGGTTCTATCCCTCAAACAACGCTTTGGCGAAGTCATCGGCAATAAATGGCCGCAAATCCTCCATTCCTTCGCCTACACCAATCCATTTTACAGGCATGGAAAGTTCTGCCTTAATGCCGATTACCACACCACCCTTGGCGGTACCATCCAGCTTGGTAAGAACAATACCGGAAATTGGAGCTGCTTCCGTAAACAGCTTGGCCTGACTGATAGCATTCTGACCCGTGGTAGCATCCAGCACCAGCAACGTCTCATGCGGAGCATCCGGAATTTCCCGCTGGATAACCCGATTAATCTTCTTTAATTCCTCCATGAGGTTGGACTTGGTCTGCAGTCGCCCGGCAGTATCAATTAACAGCACATCCACATTACGGGCCACCGCGGCCTTGACCGCATCATAAGCCACTGCAGCCGGATCGGAATTTTCCTCATGACGAATTACCTTGGCATCGGTGCGCTCACCCCAGATTTCCAGCTGGTCAATAGCCGCCGCCCGGAAGGTATCCGCAGCAGCCAGCATAACCGACTTCCCCTGGGACTTATAATAGGCACTCAGCTTGCCAATGGTGGTGGTCTTGCCCACACCATTTACCCCGATAACCAGAAAAACCGTTGGGCCGGACTTGGCCATATTGATTTCATTGGACTCCTTGGTGAGAAGCTCGGAAATCTCCTTTTGCAAAAACGGCTTCAAATCCTCCGGCCCATTGATTTCCTTCTTCTTAATACCCTTGCGCACAGCCTCCATAAGCCGTTCTGTGGTATTTACCCCCACATCGGCCATAATGAGGATTTCCTCCAGCTCGTCCAGCAAGTCATCATCTATGTCTGCATAGCCTATAACCAGCTTTTCAATCTTTTCCGTAATGGACTCCCGGGTTTTGGTGAGTCCCTTTTTCAATTTATCAAAAAATCCCACAATAATACCTCCAAAATGTTAATTCTCCACGAAACTTTCCGCTTCCTTCAGCTTTACTGACAGAATCTTGGATACGCCCGCATCCTCTACCGTAACGCCATACATGGAATCCGCTGATTCCATGGTGCCCTTACGGTGGGTAACCACAATAAACTGGGTGCTGTCCGCATATTCCTCCAGGAAGCTGCCAAAGCGTCCGATGTTGGCCTCATCCAATGGGGCATCCACCTCATCCAACAGGGAGAATGGTGCCGGACGATATTTCAGGAAGGAAAACAGTAAGGCTACCACCGTTAAAGCTCGCTCACCGCCGGACAAAACTGCCAAATTCTGCCGTTTTTTATCCGGTATCTGTACCAGGATATCCACGCCGGACTCCAGCACATTTTCCTTATCACTAAGCATAATTTTGGCCTCGCCGCCCCCAAAGAGCCGGACGAAAATATCTCCAAAGAAGATATTAATGCTCTGAAAGGCCTCCTTAAACTGCTTGGTCATGGTGGCATCCATTTCCCCAATAATTTTCAGTAAATCCGCCTTGGCCGCCTGCAAATCCTCCGCATTGCCGGACAGAAAATCATGCCGCTCCAGCTGCTCCCTGTACTCTTCCGGAGCATTTGGATTCACCATCCCCAGGGCAGCAATCTCCCGTTCCAGCCGCTTCAATTCCCGCTTCAGGGCCGGTGGCTCCATCTCTGGCACCAGCTCTGCTGCCCGCTCCGGCAAAATACCATGCTGGGACAGCATATTTTCCGTCAGCTGCTCCAAATCGTATTCTGTATGGGAGGCATCCAGCTCCAGCTTATGCAGCTCTTCCTGAATACCATTCAGCCGATACTGGGCTTCCTTGGTTTCCTTTTCATTTTTCTGGCTTTCCACCAGCTTTTGCATCCGGTTGTCATACACCGCATCATACTCTTTTTTAGCCGCAGCAAAGTCATTTTGCAGATTCTGGGTTCTGGTTATTAATCCCCCAATCTGCTGCTGGCTCTGCTCCAGCTCCTCATCCAGACGATGAATTTCCTGCTGGTTTTGACCGATGGTTTCCTGATTACGGTCTATTTCCCGCTGACGCAGCAAGGTCTTTTCCTTTACCCGCAGCAAATTCTGCTCATGAATTGTCTTATCATGCTCCAGCCGATTAGTGGTCTCTGCCAGCTCATCGGCCTCTTCATCCATATTATCATAGTCTTCCAGCAAGGAATCCAGTTGTTCCTTTAAAGCCTGATTGGTGGCTTGTTGCTTGGCAAGCTCCGCCCTTAAATCAGCTGCCTTGGTTTCAATAGCCTTAAAATTCGCCTGGGCATTATCCAAAACTTCCTGCAGGGCTTCCTTATCCTTCCGGCTATTATCAATAAGCTCCCGTAAGGATGTGCAGTTTATCTGATGCTCCTGCACCTGCAATTCCAAGTCATGGAGCTCTGAGCGATATTTTTCCAATAATTGACTGTCGTGGTCAATTTTCGTCTGAAGTGTTTCTTGTTTTTGGGCCAGCTTAACCGCCAGTTCCTGGGTGTTGGCCAGCTTGGAAGTCAATTCCTTGATTTCCCCCTGACGATTCAGGAAGCTGCTTTCCCGATGCTGATGACTACCACCAGTCATGGCACCACCAGGACTTAACAATTCTCCTTCCAGGGTAACAATCCGCAGCCGTTGGCCCATCTGCCGATTTAACTGGATGGCATGATCCAGGGAATCCACCACCAAAGTACGGCCCAGCAGAAATTCCACAACATCCTTATATATAGCTTCGCTGTCTACCACCGTATTGGCCCAGCCAATTATCCCTTGAGCATCTCGTGGCAGCTCTTCCGTATTTTTGCGCACCTTAATATCGGACAGGGGCAAAAAGGTCACTCGGCCCAGCTTGTCCCGTTTTAAATAGTCAATGGCACCCTTGGCGGTATCCGTATCCTTGGTGACGATATTCTGCAAGCTACCACCCAGTGCGGTTTCAATGGCCGTAACATACTTTACTGGCACATCCAAAAGCTCTGCCACAGTACCACAGATGCCCTGTCGCCATGGTTCCTCACTTTTTAATACCAGCTTTACCGCCTTGCCAAAGCCCTCATAGGATTGCTGCAGCTTTTCCATTATCTGCAGACGGCTGGTGATTTTTTGTAGCTGGGCACTCTGCTCGCCCTTGTCCCGAGTAACCTCGTTCAAAGCCTGATTAGCCTCGCTAAGTTGCTTTTCCAGCCCATTTATATCCATCTGTCGGTTATCCCGTTGTTCCTCGGACGACTTTAACGCCTGGGAAATCTCCGCCAGATTTGTCTCCTTAGTGGCAATATCCTGCTGCAGAGCCATCAACTGTTGCTGTTGGTTCTCCCGCATCTCACCGTCACTTGCAATATCCCGCTCCAGTACCAGCAGCTCGCTGGATTTTTGGTTGAGCTCTGCATTACTCTTTTGTAAATCCTGCTCCACCTGCTGGCGCTGGGTACGCTTTTCCTGTAAGCCTTCCCGCAAGGATTTCGCCTGTTCCCGGTTCTTGGCTATTTGTACCGTAATCTCTTCCAATGTGGTCTGAGATTCAGCTCCGCTCTTTTCTGCCAATTCAATATCAAATTGGGCTTCCTTAACGGCACTGTTCAGCTCACCAATCTGCTGACTCAACAGCTGACGGGAGGCTTTCCCCTGCCGGCGGCGTTCCTCCAGCACCTTTATTTCGCTTTCGGCGCTCTCGATCTGGCTATGAATATCGTTCTTGCGCTGGGCAACGGTCTCCTGCTCCTTTTCCAGCTCCAAAATAACCTTGTTGAACTGCTCCTTGCGGTTCTCGGATAACTGCAAAGCGGTTTTGGCAGCTATTTCCTGATCCTTTTTCGCCTCGATGGCCGCTGTATGCTTTTCCTTTTTCTTGTTCAAGGCCAAGTAGTCCAAATATATGCCTGCCAGGTTGAACTTTTTTAATTCAGCCTGCAGCTCATTATATTTTTCTGTTTTTTCCGCACTGATTTTAAGGGGCTCCAAGCGGGTTTCAATTTCCCCGATAATATCCTGCACACGGAGAAGATTGGCCTCTGTATCCTCCAGCTTACGCATGGATTCTCGCTTGCGGTTACGATATTTGGTAATACCTGCGGCTTCCTCAAAGAACAGCCGCCGCTCCTCCGGCCGGGCATTCAAAATATCATCAATCTTATTCTGACTGATGATACCCATGCTGTCATGTCCAATACCCGTATCGGCGAACAAATTGGTTATATCCTTTAGGCGGCATTTGGACTTATTGATATAAAATTCACTGTCCCCGTTACGAAACAGACGGCGGGTAATGATAACCTCCTGAAAATCCACCGGCAGAGTGCCGTCATTGTCAAAAATCAATGACACCTCGGCTACGCCCATGGCCCGGCGGGAGGAACTGCCGTTAAAAATAACGTCCTCTGCCTTGGTACCGCGAATATTACGGACGTTCTGCTCACCCAGCACCCATTTTATGGCATCAGAAATATTGCTCTTGCCGCTGCCGTTTGGCCCAACAATCGCTGTAATACCCTTATCAAAATCAACCTCTATCTTATCAGCGAAGGACTTAAACCCATAAGCCTCCAGTCGTTTTAACTGCAAATATAACACCAGCCTAATCGATTATTAATAACACTTTATTTTACCATAAATACACCATAATCGCGACTTTTTATGCGCTCTTGTAACATCACATTTCGAAGTTCACCAAGCTTTTCCATAATGGCTTGTTTTATCATTACATTTGCGTTACAATTTTTATAACAACAGTTAAGGGAGGCTTTTTTATGGAAAAAACAACTACACTAAATTTGCGTGTCAATCCTGAAGTCAAAAAAAACGCCGAGGAAGTACTCTCCGCGCTAGGTCTTTCCATGACAGCAGCCATAAACATTTATTTAAAGCAAATTGCTTTTAGAGGTGCTATTCCCTTTGATATTGCCCTGCCAAAAGCTCCAGATCAAATCAACGCCGACACCATGTCCGCCAAAGAATTAAAAGCAGCCATACAAAAGGGCCTAGATGACATAAATAACGGCAATACCGTAGCCGCCTCGGAATTTTTTGAAAATTTCAGGAGGACCCACACCAATGGATGAGTATAATGTTATTTTATCCAAGGAAGCTGCCAACGATATGTCTGCCATATATGACTATATTCTGGAAATATCTGGTACACAGCAAATAGCAATGGCCCAATTTAACCGGATTGCTGATGCTATCAACACCTTAAACACCATGCCCAAGCGAATTAGCATCATGGACAATCCATACTGTAAAGCCAATCAATTACGACAATTGCTGGTAGACAATTATTCTGTTATATATACCATTAGACATAATGATGTATTTATCGCCAGAGTATTATACAGTGCATCTGATATTGTTACTAAATTACCTACGTTAACTATCCTCATCTAAATTAGACAGACAGTGTCTACTGATTACAATATAACAAGCATTATTCCCCTCTGTAATTCAACCACATACTTAGAGTCTATACCTTATCACTCAGTTCCGGCATATCAGAAAGATTTATTCTGTTATACGCTCCATTTTTACTGTCCTCTGGATGAGGTTCCAGGCCAATTATAGTAATAGACTCTTTATCTGGTCCATAAACCCAAAACATGCGCATTGCCCCACTTGTTTTATTTTCCAGATAAGATTGCCAAACCCGTTCACCATATCTTTCCGATAGTTGATCTATGTCATGTGAATGCAAACTGGGGTGTCTCGGATTTTCTGACAATAGCTTCAATGCCTTTCCCCACTTTTTATATAAATACGCATCTCTCTTATTGATCGTTCCGGATTTGTAATCTTCCCGCAACCTGTTCCAAAGTTTTTCCATCTCCGGAATGCCCATCCTTATCATAAATGCCATAATAAATCTCCATTAAAAATCTGAAAGATCAATGGGCTCAGAAACAATGCCTGACTTAAAATTACTAATTGCCCTATCCATGTCCTTTAATGTTCGCGCAGAAATATCTCTGGGAACAGAAAGCTCTCTAGGCTCCAAAATAATACAGCCATTCTCAAATTCCCTGACATTATAGTAATGATATTTTGCCCCTCTTAGTGTCACTCTTTTTTTACTGTCAATATGAACATCGTAGTTCCTTAATGCTTCCATATTAACACCTCCATGCTTTATGTGGGATTTCCCACCTTTACGTTTATATTATATTTGATAAAAATGTTTGTCAATAGTTTTTATGCACACAAAAAAGAGCTGTGAAAAGGAATTTTTCACAGCTCTTAAAATCATTTTTTATTTAGCACCCAGCATAGCCATCATGGTACCAGCAGCTACTGCTGTACCGATAACGCCGGCCACGTTAGGACCCATAGCATGCATCAACAGGAAGTTGGAAGGATTTGCCTTCTGACCAACCATCTGGGATACACGGGCAGCCATTGGAACTGCGGATACACCAGCAGAACCGATAAGTGGATTAACCTTGCCACCGGACAGGCGGTTCATAACCTTACCAAGCAATACACCAGCAGCAGTACCACCAGCGAAGGCCAGCAGACCCAAGAGAATAATCTCGATGGTCTGAATAGTAAGGAAGCTCTCCGCACTCATGGTCATACCAGTACCAGTTGCCAGGAAAATGGTAACCATGTTGCAAAGTGCATTCTGAGAAGTATCGGAGAGACGGTCAGTAACACCGGACTCACGGAAGAGGTTACCCAACATCAGACAGCTAATCAAAGCAGCTACTGGAGGCAGCAACAGAGAAATAATGATTGCTGCGGAAATTGGGAATACGACTCTCTCAAACTTGGTAACACTGCGGAGCTGCTCCATCTTAATGGCTCTCTCCTCCTGGGTAGTCAGCAACTTCATAATAGGCGGCTGAATGAGTGGAACCAAGGACATGTAAGAATAAGCTGCTACGGCAATAGCGCCCAAAAGGTTTGGAGCCATCTTGGAAGCCATGTAAATAGCAGTAGGGCCGTCAGCACCACCGATGATACCGATAGCAGAAGCTTCCTGAGCAGTAAAGCCCAAAGCCATAGCGCCAGCCAAGGAAACAAACACACCGAACTGAGCAGCAGCGCCCAGGAACAGGGTATTTGGATTAGCCAACAGCGGGCCAAAGTCAGTCATAGCACCTACACCAAGGAAAATCAATGGTGGGAATATCTCGAACTGAATACCATAGTGAATGAGCTGCATAACACCTGGCTCAGTCAAAAAGCCGGTGCATGGGAAGTTAGCCATGATACAACCAAAAGCAATTGGTGCCAAAAGCAATGGCTCATACTCTTTAACAATAGCCATGTATAACAGTGCCAGGCCTACTATAATCATAGCAAAATTGCCTAGTGTAAAAGAAGCGAAACCACTATCAAACCAAACGGACTGAATAGAAGTCGCAAACGCAGTTAAAATTTCCATTATTTCAGTCCCTCCTTATTTCTTCAGCTTCAAGCTGGTCAAGCCTTCATTACGAGCTGCATTAGTCCAGCCTGGACGATCAGCCACACGAATAGCCTTAACCTGCGAAAATCCTACACCTACGGAAGCCAATGCTGCTGCGATAGCTGCTACAGTCTCCCCAGCAATGCCCTTTTCTACCACTGGACCTGCTGCTGGAGCCGCTACTTGAGCTGCTGCCTTTGGAGCTTCCACCTTTGGTTGAACTGCTGGCTTAGCTGTTGGGTCGATTTTGTGAATCAACCGGATATACAGACTCAGCACGAACAGCACTGCAAACACAATTGTCATATTAATCAGCATGATAACAATTGGATTTGTCACTTGAGTACCCATACATACACCGCCTTATCATATTTAAAAATAATATTATTACTGCTTCTTGAAGTTTAATTTTAGGTAAACCCTGGAGGCAGTACCCCACAAATATTTGTCCGACAATACCATTAAATTTCCCTAATGGCACTTAATCATTATATCAGAAATTCGTGATTCTTGAAAGAACCATATGCACATAATTTAATTTATTTTGACAATTTAAATAACTTCCTGCAATTTTTCTATATACAGTGAGCGATATTTGTCATTTTCTCCCAGGCCGCTGGTGGAGCACCGTACCTGTATTCCAGCTGATTGCAGCTGATTTTTCCATGAGTCTGGCTCATCTTCGGCCATGTCATTGTTGGCATGGTCGCCTCCCACCAGCATCATTGGCCGCATAAATACCTTTTTAACACCACGATCCTGTAATCGTCTGATAACATCCTTCAAGTTAGGGTGATCATCCTCTTCCACCACCCCAATATGGACTGGCATATTAGTATCATCAGCATATTGCTGAATCAATTCATAGACAGGATTGTGCTTATGAGGGGAACCGTGCCCCATCAAAACCAATTCCTCCCCAGCTTCCAGAGCGGAAAGATCAGCCAACAGCTCTGCCTTGCCGGCATAATCTCCTGGCTTATCACCAGTCAATACCGGATAAGCGACCTTTAATTGGGCAAATTTTCCCTTGGCTTCCTCCACCGGCTGAAGAATTTTATTGGTAAATTCCTCCCCTGGAGTCAAATGGGTAGGCAATATTACGACTTTTTCGTAGCCAGCCTCAGCAAGATTGTCCAGAACAGCTTCCAAAGTCCCATATTTAATCCCCTCCTTGGCCAGCTTCTTAATCAAAAAATGACAGGTCCAAGCCTCAAAAACAGCAAAATTGGGAAATTCCCGCCGTACATCTTCAATCACGGAATCTATACATTTTTTTTTCACACTTTGGTCAGAAACCCCAAAGCTGGTGACCACAATAGCCTGTTTCATTATCTGGCTCCTTGTTCAGCTACCACCACATCAGCAATAGCATGACAAATCTTGTCCAATGCCGCCTGATCTGGGCCCTCAGCCATTACACGAATGAGTGGTTCCGTGCCGGATGGACGAACCAAAATACGACCTTCGCTGCCCAGCTCGGCCTCACCGGCCTTAATGGCTGCCTTGATTTTTTCGTTATCTTCCCAGCCGTCCTTGGTCTTTACAGCTACGTTAACCAACAGCTGCGGATAGCTTACCATCATTTCATTAAGCTCGGAAGCCTTTTTACCGCTGCGCTTTATGGCAGACAATACCTGAATAGCCGTCACCGGACCATCGCCAGTAGTATTATAATCAGTGAAAATAATATGACCGGACTGCTCGCCGCCCAGCTTGTAGCCATTAGCCAGCATGTTCTCCAGTACATAACGGTCTCCTACCTTGGTAATCTCCGCACGGCCGCCCAATTCCTTAATGGCCTTATGGAAGCCAATATTGGCCATTACAGTAGTTACCACCGTATTGTGAGTAAGGGTACCCTCAGCCATCATTTCCTTGGCGCACATTACCAGAATATGGTCACCATCAATAATGTTACCCTTTTCATCTACGCAAAGGCACCGATCCGCATCGCCATCATGGGCAATACCAAAATCTGCTCCTAAGCCCACAACCGCCTTCTGAATGCGGTCCATATGGGTAGAACCGCAATTATCGTTGATATTACGGCCATTTGGTGCATTATTAAGCACAATAACATCCGCCCCAAGGCTGTTCAGAACCATTGGCATTACCTCATAGGCAGCACCATTGGAGCAATCCAGGACAATCTTCATACCGTCAAACCGTTCCTTGCAGGTGGACAGAATAAAGTCCTTGTATTCATTAATATAATTGTGGCGATAATCAATATAACCCATCTTGGCTCCGGTGGAGCGAGGGAAGTCATCGCCAGCCTCGATCTTTCTGACAATTTCCTCCAGCTCATCCTCCACGGAATCCGGCAGCTTATAACCATTGCCACCAAAGAACTTAATTCCGTTATCATGAAATGGATTATGGGATGCGGAAATAACAATACCGCAATTAGCCTGCTTTTTCTTAGTCAAATAGGCAATAGCCGGAGTTGGAATTACTCCCACGATAATTGCCCGGCCGCCGGCACTGCAAATACCGGCGCAAAGAGCTGCCTCAAACATCTGACCGGAAATACGGGTATCTCGTCCGATGAGAATCTTTGGCATGGCCTCGGAATTTTCGCCAAAATACAAGGTTGCTGCCCGACCTAAACGGTAGGCCAGTTCCGGTGTCAGCTCCACATTGGCCTCACCACGAACACCATCAGTACCAAATAATCTAGCCATAATTAATAACCCTCCATGAGTAATATTCAAATCATACCTATTAAGTATGAGCCTTTTTGTTCAAAAAAGCAAGTGCCGCATTTATTCCATCCACCGCTGCGCTCATTATACCACCGGCATAGCCCGCTCCCTCGCCAATAGGATAAAATCCCGGCACGGACTGTGATTCATAAGTATCCCGACTGCGAATGATACGGCAAGGAGCTGAAGAACGGCTTTCTATACCCGTCATTACTGCCCCCTTATCATCAAAGCCAGGAATTTTTCGACCAAAATACGGCAAGGCATCTGTAAGCATACCGCAAACAAAATCCGGCAAGCATTCATGTAAATCCGCTGGTTTTATCCCCGGCTGGTAGGATGGCTTGGTGAGAAAATCCTGGGAGCCGGATTTACCTGTGAGGAAATCTCCTACCGTCTGCACCGGAGCATAATATTCTCCGCCCCCGGCTTTAAAGGCCGCTCTTTCCCATTTCCGCTGGAATTCGATGCCTCCTAAAACATGATTGGCAAAATCACTGGTATTCACTGTTACCAACAAAGCTGAATTAGCCACTCCTGAATCCCGATGATAATTGCTCATTCCATTGGTAACTACGCCACCAATTTCCGATGCAGCAGCCACCACCTGTCCTCCAGGGCACATGCAAAAGGAATAAGCTCCCCGTCCCTGTGCTTTATCATTATAGGTCAGGGCGTAATCCGCCACTGGCAGCATTTCATGCCCAGCATCCGCCCCATATTGAGACTTATCAATCATTTCCTGCGGGTGCTCGATACGAACCCCCACAGCAAAGGGCTTGGCTTCCATACTAAGGCCAGCCTCATACAGCATTTCATAAGTATCCCGGGCAGAATGACCAATACCAAAGAATACTGCCCGAGCCTCCAGGCGCTCCGAATCATTGATTATTACGGCAATTATGGCTCCATCGCCAGTTTTTTCAATAGCTGTTACCTGATTTTCAAATCTTACTTCGCCTCCCAGCCGAATGATCTCCAGCCGGATGTTCTTTACCACCTTGCGAAGTATATCCGTTCCTATATGAGGCTTATGAAGGTATTTAATATCCTCCGGAGCCCCGGCAGCTACGAAATCTTCCAGCACCTCCCGAATCAGGGGATCCGAAACACGGGTGGTGAGCTTACCATCGGAAAAGGTTCCCGCTCCTCCCTCACCAAACTGCACATTGGATTTGGGTGAAAAGGCGCCACCCTGCCAAAATTGTTGAATATCCGCATGGCGCTGGTCCACATCCCGGCCCCGTTCCAAAACTATTGGTTTATAGCCCGCCCGGGCCAAGGTCAGGGCCGCAAACATCCCCGCCGGACCAAAGCCCACCACCACTGGTGGCAAATCCTGGTCCTTAGGTGGTGTAAAGACTCTTTTCTCCTGCTTTACCGGTGCCGGACTAATATTTTTATCCCTTTTAAACCGGGTTAAAATCTTCTTTTCGTTACCGGATACTGTCACATCAAGTATATATATAAATTTTATACCTGCCCCTTTGTAGCGTCTGGCATCTATAGCTTTACGCACAATTACCACCCCACTTATAGAGTGAGGTGGTAATTCCAATCGCTTTTCAACTAGCACAGCAAGGGGTGTCTTATCATTAAAGGATACGCTAAAATTCTGAATCCTAATCACAGCAAAAACCTCGCTAATTATTTATCCTCGGACTTTTTTAACTTTATCTTTACGGAGACCCGCTTGTTTGGCACGATTATGCCATCCGGCAATAACAGATTAACATCCTTTGTTTCATCTTCCCGAATGCCATCAATGGCAAAGGACTCCGTAAGAATTTCATTTATTCCGCCAAGCTGCTCCGTTCGCCCAATAACCTCCAACCGCTCCGGCAGTACAACAACTCCTGCCACCGCAAAACCAGCAGCTGGATTACCAGTGTACTGAGGCTTAACAGAAATCAGCTTTTTCTCCACACCATTCATAATCTTAGCCGTAACCTCGATTTCCGGTGGACTGACCTCCACAGAATTAATCAGGTTCCCCTCATCATCTACTGGTGTGAGCTTTATCTTGCTGGTAAAATCCTTGGTATTATTCGCCAATGGCATATAGCCCACCAGGCGAACCACCTTGCTTACACTGTTTCGTGGCCCACTGATTTTAACCTTATCCTTGGAAGGAACAATTTTCTCCAAGGCACTGCCGGCACCGGTATTTCCCGTCACCTGAATATCCACCGGCAAAATCTTTTCCAGCACGGCTTCCATGGTGACATCAATATTGGCATCGGATATTTCGATTACCTCAAAGCCCTTTGGCACAACTGTGCGCACCTTGATACTGTTTTTTCCTTCAACAGCCTCTGCCAAATCAACATAGGCCTTAAAATCATCAGCATTTACCGAGGTAAAGGACGAACGAGGTGCCTTTACTCGCAGGGTAATTTCCCGAATGGACATATCAATCCGATAGCCTTCAGGCTCATTTATAGTATACACCGGCACCGTAAAAGTGGAATTAACCGCGGGATTTTCCTCATTCATTACAAAGCCCCACAGAACAATCGCCCCAATTAAGGCCAATATCTTGGCGGGAAGATTTCTTCTGAATAAATCCTTTATGCTATTCATCATCTTTCTTCCTCCAATTGTCGATAATATCCTTAAACTTCAGGCTGGTTTTTTCCTCCTGGAACAGTGGCCGCAGCCGCTGTCTTAAGCTATCATGATTCATATACCGCTGAATACGGCCATTTTCCGCTACTGATACTACACCAGTCTCTTCACTTACGATGATAATAAGCGCATCACACTGCTCGGACAGACCAATTGCCGAGCGATGACGGGTTCCCAATTCGGTGCTGAGAGACCGGTCATCTGTCAGAGGCAGATAACAGCCCGCCGCCACCATACGCCGTCCCCGTATAACTGCCGCACCATCATGCAGTGGAGTATTCGGAATAAAAACATTCATCAAAAATTCTGAAGTAACAATGGCATCTATTTTTATGCCAGTATCAATGATTTCATTTATACCTACATTTTTTTCAATTACCAACAAGGCGCCAATTTTCTTGTCCGCCATATTGAATACAGCCTTGTCAATTTCGTTGACCAGTGAATTGGCTTCCTCAATATTGAGGAAATTATCATTGGCCAAGAACCGCCCCTGGCCGATACGCTCCAAAGCCCGCCGCAATTCCGGTTGGAATACGATAGGCAAGGCCACAAAAAGCAGGGTTACTGTTTTCTGCAGCAACCAGGAAATAACGTGAAGTTCCAAAAAGCTGGCCAACAAGGTAACAATCATCAACACAACCAGGCCCTTTACCAAGGTAATGGCCCGGGTATCCTTCAGCATTTCGTATACTTTATATAAAATAACTGCAACTATCAGAACATCAATGACATCCCAAATACCCACTGTTCCCAGCAGGGCATGAAATTGTGATAGTACAGGAAATTCAAATGGAAATGGCATAAGCAAAAACCCCTCACATGTTATATATTAACTCATTCTAGCAACAGTACGGAAAATCCTGCCATTTTTTTCAATAAAAAATAAACCTGATAGACAAAATTAACATAAAATATTACATTTTTTTGCTAATTTTTATACTGTTAATATTATATAAACACATGCCTATGAAAACAATATGTAAACCTACCTACATAAAGAAAAATTTTAACCCTTATCGTAAATAAAACAGCCAGATGACCAGTCCAAGTGCAGACCAGTCTCTGGCTACTATAAATTTTAATTGCTTTTAATAGGTACCGGCTACGTCAATAAAGCCAAAGGTATCTTCCACCTCACCAGTATGGAGGCCATCAATATAGTCATACATCTTCTGGGCAAATGGACCAATGGCACCATCATTGAATACCATCTTCATATCACCATAGCCCAGCTCGCCTACCGGTGAGATAACAGCTGCTGTACCGGAGCCAAATACCTCCTCCAGCTTGCCGTTCTTGTAGTCCTCCACCAGCTCATCAGTGGAAATCTTTCTTTCCTCCACCTCATAGCCCCAGGCCTTAGCTACCTGCAATACGGTCCGACGGGTAATACCATCCAAAATAGTACCGTCCAATTCCGGTGTAACAATCTTATTGTCAATCTTGAAGAGGATGTTCATGGAACCAACCTCACCAATATACTTACGTTCCACACCATCCAGCCACAAGGTCTGATCGTAGCCCTTCTGATGAGCCACCAAGCCAGCATGGAGAGAAGCCGCGTAATTGGCTGGTGTCTTGGCAGCACCCAAACCGCCCCGTACAGCTCTTACATAGGTATCCTCTACCATGATCTTTACCGGAGCAAAACCATGAGCATAGTAAGCAGCCACCGGAGAAAGAATAATCATCAATCTATAACGGCTGCTGACGCTTACCCCGAGATATGGGTCATCCGCAAAAATAAATGGCCGAATGTACAGGCTCTGGCCCTTGCCAGCCGGTATCCATTCCTTCTCAATATCAATGAGCTTCATCAAGCCATCATATACGATTTTTTCATCCACCTGAGGAATGTCCAAAATTTTAGCTGACTTATTAAGTCTGGCAATATGATCCTTGGCCCGGAACACTACTGCCTTGCCATCCTTGTAGCGATAGGCCTTGCAGCCTTCAAAGATAGCCTGACCATAATGCAAGGTAGTATTGGCCGGGCTCACCTTAATATCCTGATAGGGAATAATTCGTGGGTCAAACCAGCCTTTGCCCTCCTCATAATCCATTTCAAACATGTAATCCGTAAAATGGGTTCCAAACCCGATTTTGGATACATCTGGCTTTTCCTTTAACTTATCCGCCTTAACAAAACGAATGTCTGTCATAAATACACATCCCCTATCTTTTTATACAAAAATATAGTATCTTTGTAACAATATAGTAAGCATTATAACGCTATTAGTACAATAATTCAAGACCTTAGGTCAAATATTATAGTATTTGTTTATATTTTTTCACTTATTTAGCTTTACTCTAATTCTTTTAAAACCACACCAATATTGTTCACTATATCTGATGCAATAAGCCCCAAACCCTGTTTCTCAAAGGCTATATCCCCGGCCCGGCCATGAATATATACCCCCAGTTGCGGGAAAACGCCCTCCCGGGCCAGCTTATACACTCCGGCAATTGTTCCCGCCAATACATCACCGCTGCCAGCAGTGGCCATTCCAGAATTGCCCACTCCTGTTGCCAAATATTCCCCGTTAGGCAAAGCAACAATAGTCCGCTCACTTTTAACCACAAATACAGCGTTGTAGTCCTTAGCCGCCCCACAGGAAATCCCAATGATATCCTCACGCAGCTCTTCCACTGAAATCCCCATTAATGCCGCCATTTCACCCAAATGAGGTGTCAAAACAGGAACTTTTTTGCAGCTACGCAGAAGATCACACTGCTGACGCAGGGCAAATAAACCGTCGGCATCAATCACCAGCTGGGACTCTGCCTGGGAAATAAAATCCCTAACCAGCATCATTGTTTCCTCATGGCGTCCCAAACCTGGTCCCAGCAATGTCACATCAAAGTCCTTTTCCCGGGCCAACAAATCCCCCAGCGCAACCCGGCCAATCTTTCCAGGTTCTGCCTCAGCCACAGGAACAGTCATGACCTCTGTGAGCTTGATTTCAAAGATGTTATTCAGACTTTGGGGGCAGGCCAAAGTCACTATACCAGCCCCAGCCCGCATTGCGGCTTGGGCCGATAAGGTTGCCGCACCAGTCAAACCTGTGGAACCGGCGATGACAAATATTCGTCCACATTGTCCCTTATGATAATCCCGAGGACGTTCCAAAACCAGCTTCTTTGCCATATCCTCTACAATAAGGTTCATTGTCTATCCCTCCATCACACACTGAGCCACAGCGCTCTGCTTGGAATGACTTATGCTAATCCATACTTTTTTTACACCCTTTTCCTGGGCAAAATCCGCAAACCAGCCCGACAGTTTGACGTGAGGGCAGCCCAGCTCATCATTAATTATCTCAATTTCTTGCATGGAGCCATTGCGAAGGCCTGTCCCAAAAGCTTTCATTACCGCCTCCTTGGCAGCAAAGCGTCCCGCATAGGACTCTGCACTGGCTTTGCCTCTACCCTGACAATATTCAATTTCCGCCGGAGAATAGACTTTTTTTATAAAAGCCTCCTGAGCAATGGCTTTTTTTACCCGTTCCAACTCAATAATATCAACACCTGTACCTAAAATCATAATCTACCTCAAAGAAAAAAGGGCTGCATAACAGCCCTTTTATATATTTTTTACCGAATTGTCTGCATATCTGACTTATCAAGATGAACAGCCCGTTCTACCAATACCTCAACCCGGCGGTTTTGGGTTCGCCCTTCCTCCGTGGAGTTGTCCGCAATTGGTCTGTACTCACTACAGCCAAGTGCACTGAACCGGGCCGGATTAATCCGATTATCCTGGGCCAAAATAAACTTCATAAAGTTTAAAGCACGAGTAGAACTGAGCTCCCAGTTCGACGGAAATTGTGCACTGTTAATTGGCACATTGTCCGTATGACCGGAGATAAGAATTCTTTGTGGAATAGGTGCTACCAAAGCCGCAATGGCCGGACCGATACGCTGTACTCCCGGTACCAAATCCGCCGACCCGGATGGGAACAAAGCCTTTTCCTTGATACGTATCATCAGGCCTTCCTCTGTCATGGTGGCACTTAAATCCTCTTGCAATTCATTTTGTTCAATGTATTGGTCAAGATTACGCTTTACAGCTTCCAGCTGACTATTCTCAGCCAAGTATGCCTCAGCACCGCCGTCCTCGCTGGACAAATAATCCCGGGAACTAGTAGATGAAGGACCAGCACCCTCAAAGAAGGATGGTCCACCTAAGTTAAAGGCTGAACTAAAGGCCTGAGCCATCTGAGTCAACTTAGTTTCATCAGTCTGGGAAATTGCAAACAAGCAAATGAAAAGTGCCAACAGCAAGGTCATCAGGTCAGAATAAGGCAGCAGCCACGCCTCTGATGCTTCTTCTTCATGAGGCTTTGGTCTTTTTTTCTTTGCCATCTGTTATTCCTCCTTCTTCAAATCCTCACGGGCTGTCTGAGGAATAAATACCATCAGCTTAGCCTCAATTGCAGTAGGAGAGTCACCAGCCTGCAAAGACAAAATGCCTTCAATGATCATACGTTTTTGGTTAATTTCCTGCTCGGACAGGATTTTCAACTTGTTACAGAATGGAAGCCACAATACGTAACCGGTGAATATACCAAGTATTGTAGCAACGAATGCTGCTGCTATTGAGTGACCCAGCTTATCAATATCATTCAAGTTACCAAGTGCCGCAATAAGACCTACTACGGCGCCAAGTACGCCCAGGGTCGGTGCATAAGTACCCGCCTGGGAAAACATGGAACGATTTTCTGTGTGACGAGCCTGCATTATGGATAGCTCCGCATCCAGTACGTCACTAACGAATTCCGGTTCCATACCATCGATTACCATACCCAAACCGGTACGGAAGAATGGATCCTCTATTTCCTGAACCTTACTTTCCAAGGCCAGAATACCTTCACGACGGGCCAACTGGGACAACTCAATAAACAGTTGCAGTAGCTCGCCAGAGGATTGCAGATTGTTCTTCTTAAAAGTCATTCCTATGAGCTTAGGAAATCTCACCACCTGATCCATACGGAAGCCGATGAATATACAGGACGCTGTACCTCCTATAATGATCAGGAAGGCCGCTGGATTATTCAACGCTGAGATCGGAGCTCCCTTTATTACCATACCAACGAATACTGATATGAGACCCATAACCAAGCCAACAATTGTAGCTAATTCCAAAATAATTCCCCCTGTTCAATATCAAACAATGCTCAGCACATTATCAACTCACAAAAGTAAATTCATTCTCCTACAAGTTGTATATTCAATAAAAAATTAAAAACTCCTACTTGTAACATAATATATTTTGATTATACACCAAAAATTATAGAAAATAAACAGCTTAAGGTAGTTCCTTTTTCCCATATAAATTCTTATTATAATACCATAAAAATAATTTAAATATTCGCGTAACCTATGATATAATAACAAAAGGATAATTTAAATTTATCGTATTATTGCACTAGGCAATTTTAATGGAGTGATTATCTATGGAATTACGACAATTGGAATATTTTCAAATGGCCAGCCGTCTGAAAAATATCACCCGGGCAGCGGAACGTCTCAATGTTTCCCAGCCCAATATAACTGTGGCCATCAAAAAGTTGGAAGCAGAACTGGGTATACAGCTTTTTGACCGAAGCCAAAAACAACTTTCTCTCACTCCGGAGGGAACAATATTTTTAAATCGTATTGAATTGGCCCTAAGAAACATTCAGGACGCTGTACTGGAGGTCAACGACTATAAGCAGCTGCAAAAGGGCACAATTAAAATTGGTATTCCATCCATGATTGGAGCTTATCTGTTCCCGAAAATCTTTTCCAGCTTCCAGCATCTCTATCCCCATTTGGATATATATCTTTACGAGGAAGGCTCCATGACCATCCGGGAGAAACTGGAAAGGGATGAACTGGATTTCGGTATTGTTATATTGTCCGATGCCTCCTCTAATCTCCAGCTCTTGCCTATGACCCGCAACCAGATTGTGGCTTGTGTTCCGGAGCAGCATCCCCTGGCCAGCCACCAATCCCTCACTATTCAGGATATCAAGGAAACGGATCTCATTATGCTGAAGGAAGGCTCTTTCCTGCGTTACATGGTGCTAAATAAGTTAAAGATGGCCAATATCACTCCAAATATCGTATTGGAATCCAACCAGATTGAAACTATCAAAGGGTTGGTAAGCAGCAATGTGGGCATTTCCTTCCTCTTGGATTTCATCGTCAAGGGTGCCCCTGGGATTAAGCCGCTGCCATTTGCCGAGCCAATCTACGTAGATCTGGGCCTGGCCTGGAAAAAGGAACGTTATATTTCCAAAGCCGCCCAATCATTTATTGATTTTTGCAAAAACACTTTAAATGCCAACCATTAATTGGTAAAATAAGAAAGGTACAATGGCGTGCCGGTAACAGCAGACATATTATGTACTGTTGTTGCCGGCTTGTTTTGTATTTATATCTAGGTCAAAATTTTTTAACTATATATTTTTATGGAGGTTTTATCATGGCTGTAATCAATGAAAACTATTTAAAACTTGCTGGTAGCTACCTGTTTAGGGAAACGGCGCATCGCACGGCTGCCTATAAGGAAGCCCATCCTGAGGCTGATGTTATCTCCCTGGGTATTGGCGATGTTACCCAGCCTTTGCCGCCAGTCTGCATCGAGGCTATGCACAAGGCTGTAGATGAAATGGCCCAGGCAGACACCTTCCGAGGCTACGGTCCGGAGCAAGGCTATGATTTCCTCATTAATGCCATCATTGAAAGCAATTATAAAGAGTATGGCATACAGCCAGACGAAGTATTTGTATCCGACGGTGCCAAAAGCGACTGTGGAAATATCCAGGAAATCTTTAGCACAGACAACACCATTGCCATAACCGATCCAGTTTATCCGGTATATCTGGATACCAATGTTATGGCTGGCCGCACAGGCTTATTACAGTCAGATGGCCGCTATGCCGGGGTCACCTATCTCCCTTGCACAGCTGAAAACGGTTTTGTACCGGCCTTACCAGAAAAGCGGGTGGATTTAATCTATCTCTGCTGCCCAAATAACCCTACCGGCACCACGCTTACCCGGGAGCAGTTAAAGGTTTGGGTTGATTATGCCCGGGAAAATGACTCCATCATTCTTTTTGATGCAGCCTATAACGCGTATATTTCCGAGGCGGATGTTCCTCATACCATTTTTGAAATCGAAGGTGCCAAGGAAGTGGCCATTGAATTCCGTTCCTTCTCCAAAACCGCCGGTTTCACTGGTACCCGCTGTGGCTATATTGTCTTGCCAAAAACCGTAATGGGCAAAACTGTTTCCGGAGAAAAGAAAGCACTGAATCCTTTATGGAACCGTCGCCATACCACAAAATTCAACGGCACTGCCTACATCATTCAGCGGGGTGCTGCCGCCATATTCACCCCGGAGGGACAAAAACAGGTCAAGGCCACCATTGACTACTACATGGAAAATGCCCGGCTTATCCGTGAAGGCATGACAGCTGCCGGCATCACCTGCTTCGGCGGAATCAATGCGCCATACATCTGGCTGAAAACCCCTGACAATATGCCATCCTGGGATTTCTTTGACAAATTGCTTAAGGAAGTTAATATCGTAGGTACGCCAGGAGCTGGCTTTGGTCCTTGCGGTGAAGGATATTTCCGCCTTACTGCCTTTGGCAGCCGCGAAAAGACCATTGAAGCTGTAGGACGTATAAAAGATCAATTAAAATTCTAATGGGAGGTAAGCTATGATTTCCCTTGATCTGGAAAATATGCTGGTATGCCGCAGTATACTGAAGGATAAACTCATTCAGGAGCTTATTGCCGCCAGTTCCGACCCTAAAAATCTGGCTCTTAGTCACGCCTTTGCCGGACATTTAATCGAAAAGGCCGAAACTGAAGGCTGGAGCGGTAATCTTATCCGGGCCTTGTTTCTTCATCTTCTCAGTCAGGAAGGCTGTCTGGCCGCCAAAATGGCTGAATGCTCCAAGGGAGCTGTGGGAGAAAGCCTGAAAAAAGCCTTTATTCACGACATAAAAAAGCTGATGCCGGCCCTGTTTCAGCCGGCTACCAGCATCATCAATATCAGCATACTGGATAATTATATTCCTTCCATCCCCTACACTTTGGAAGCCACCCATTTTTTAAACCAGCGACTGAAGGATTGCACCAGCCCTGAGGCGGTAACCGATGCCTTTCTGGCCTTTTATCACAAATATGGCTATGGCGAAATCGCCTCCTATGAAGCCTTTGCCTGGAATTCCAAAAAACAGAAGCTCCAAGGTATTCGCCACTTTGAGGCCATGGACTTTGAGGATATTATTGGCTACAAACGGCAAAAGGAGCAGCTGATAAACAACACCTTGGCCTTTATAAATAAAAAGCCTGCCAACAATGTTCTTCTGGTAGGTGCCCGGGGAACGGGAAAATCCTCCGGAGTAAAAGCATTGGCCCGGGCCTACTACACTCAAGGGCTGCGCCTGTTACAGATGCAAAAAAGTCAGCTAAATGAGCTGCCAAAGATAATGGCTACCCTACGGCAATATGCCAGCAAGCGGTTCATTATCTTCTTTGATGACCTGTCCTTTGAAGAATCCGACAGTGATTACAAGTACTTAAAATCCGCCATTGAGGGTGGAGTGGAATCCTGTCCGGAAAATGTACTTATCTACGCCACCTCCAACCGTCGCCATCTCATTCGGGAAACCTGGCGTGATCGGGCGGATGGACAGGATGAGTTGTTCAAAAACGACAGTATCAATGAAACCATCTCCCTGTCGGATCGTTTTGGGCTGATTATTACCTATTTGGAGCCAACCCAGGACGAATACTTGGATATAATCGACCATTTCCTCCGCCAGGAGGGAATAACCCTGGAGCGGGAAGAATTACGTATCCTGGGTCATCGCTGGAATTTGGAGCATTCTGGCCGCAGTGGCCGCAGTGCCCGCCAATTCGTTATTCATTATCTGGGACAAATGAAATAAGCCTACATAATTGCACTAAAAAAGCGCTCTCTGCCAGAGAATTGGCCAAGAGCGCATTTTTTATTATCCATTAATTGCTTCCAGGACTTTCTTATGTTCCTTGGTAAGGTAATCCAGAATAGTATTCAGCATGGCGTTAACCTTGTCGCCATCCATCTGGCCATCTGCGTTCAGCAGGCAACAAACCATGATAAGATTGCCCTGGCTGTCAAAAATGAACTTAAATGGCTTCAGGCCAGCGTTCATATTGTTAACCATTTCCAACAAACGTGTCTTATTGCCATCGTTCAACACCTGACCGGCCATATGCACCTGAATCATGCAAAAGGCACTGTCATCCACGATTACCACAGCCGGAATGTCCTTGCCATCTACCCCAAAGGCAGTACGGAATATGGAGGTATTTACCTCATCCTTTATATCCTGTCGATTAAACATATTCAGCTCATGTTCATCCAAATATGCCTGAAATAATTCTGCTTTTGTACTCACTTTTATTCCTCCCTGTACATTGCAATAAGCTTTTGCAATGTATCTTCATCAATATCCTTTTCCGAATAAACCTTGACGCCATGTTGCGCCAGCAAGGCCGCTGTTACCCCCTGGCCTTCGATTTTATTGCCGTTAAATTTCCCGTCATAAATCATGGCATTACCACAGGACGGGCTGTTGGCCTTTAATATTGCCACCCTTATCCGGTGCTTTTTGACAAATTCCAGCACCTTTTGGGCACCAGCAATAAAATTATCTGTTATGATGCCGCCATCTTTATTCATTACGTAGGCATCACCCTTTAGCACGGCCTGACCATCCCCATCTTGCAGCTCCGCCGGTGGCCGAGGAATTGGCAATCCTCCCAAGCACTCCGGACATATAGCCGTCATGTAGCGGCCATAGCGCATGAGCAGGGCATTATCATTGGCCTCGCCATTATACTTCACCTTATTACCCAACAGGCAGGCTGAAATCAATATCATATCTACAGCATCCTTGTTAATTATTTTTTAGCTTTCAAATACTCATCAATAGCTGCAGCTGCCTTCTTGCCTGCACCCATAGCCAAAATAACTGTTGCCGCACCAGTAACGATATCACCGCCGGCAAATACGCCCTCTTTGGTAGTGGCGCCAGTTTCCTCATCAGCGATAATGTTGCCTCGCTTATTGGTATCCATACCTGGTGTAGTAGAAGCCACAATTGGATTTGGACCATTACCGATAGCCATAATAACGGTATCAACGTCCAGCTCAAATTCGGAACCTTCTACAGCCACCGGACGACGACGACCGGAAGCATCTGGCTCACCCAGTTCCATGCGGATGCACTTCAGGGATTTAACCCAGCCATTTTCATCACCAAGAATTTCCACAGGATTGTTCAGGAGCTTAAAGTCAATGCCCTCCTCCTTGGCATGGTGAACTTCCTCCGCTCTGGCTGGCAATTCAGCCTCACTACGACGATAAACAATATAAACCTTGTCAGCACCCAACCGCAAAGAAGTACGGGCAGCATCCATAGCCACATTACCGCCACCCACAACAGCCACCTTCTTGCCCATGGCAATTGGTGTTGCGTGGTTAGGGAAATCATAGGCCTTCATCAGGTTGCAACGGGTCAGGAACTCATTGGAGGAATATACACCATTTAAGTTTTCACCCGGGATATTCATGAAATGCGGCAAGCCGGCACCAGTACCTACGAATACTGCATCGAAGCCCATTTCATCCATGAGCTCATCTACAGTGTAGAGCCGCCCTACAATAGAATTAACCTCAATAGTAACGCCCATCTTCTGGAGATTTTCAATCTCTCGCTTAACAATCTTGTCCTTAGGAAGACGGAACTCAGGAATGCCGTAGGAAAGAACACCGCCAGCCACGTGGAGTGCCTCAAAAATAGTAACCTTGTAGCCCTTGCGAGCCAAATCACCGGCGCAGGTAAGTCCAGAAGGACCGGCACCGATAATAGCTACCTTTTGGGCATCAGCAGCAAACTCAATAGGCTTAACCTCTTCGTTTTTATCCAGCTGATAATCAGCTACAAAGCGCTCCAGACGGCCAATAGCCACCGACTCACCCTTATGGGTCAAAACACAGTTCTTCTCACACTGATTTTCCTGTGGGCAAACTCGGCCACAAACTGCTGGCAAAGAGCTGGATTCCTTGATAATGCTGATAGCACTGTCGTAATCCCGTTCCTTAATCTTGCCGATAAAGGCTGGGATATCAATCCCTACCGGGCAACCAGGACGGCACTGAGGATTTTTACAGCCCAGGCAACGATTAGCCTCAGCCACTGCTGTCTCCTCATCATAGCCCAGAGCTACCTCCTGAAAATTATGAGCACGAACCTGCGGATCCTGCTCCGGCATTTTATGCTTTTCTAATACAAGCGCCATTACCACTTACCTCCCAAGACCGATATTGCAAACATGATCCTTAGCCTTTGCTTCCTGCTCACGGAACATACGGCCACGGGACATGAGATTGTTGAAATCAACCAGATGGCCATCAAACTCCGGACCATCTACGCAGGCAAACTTCATCTCGTCACCTACCTGCACACGGCAGCCACCGCACATACCAGTGCCATCAACCATAACAGGATTCAAGGAAACGATGGTCTTGATACCCAACGGACGGGTAGCATCGCAAACACTCTTCATCATGATACCAGGGCCAATAGCCGTAACCTGATCTATCTTTTCTCCCCGGTCAACCAGCTGCTGAAGAGCTGTAGTAACAAAGCCTTTGACCCCATAGGAACCATCATCGGTTGCCACCAACACCTCGTCGGAAATGGCCCGCATTTTATCCTCAAAAATCAGAATATCCTTTGTTCTGGCCCCCATAATGGAAATAACCTTGTTGCCGGCCTCGTGCATAGCCCGGGCAATTGGATATACCGGAGCTACACCGATACCGCCACCGATGCAGACAATAGTGCCCATGTTTTCGGAAATCTCTGATGGCTGCCCCAAAGGACCAACGAAGTCCACAATAGCTTCACCCTCGTTGAGCTTGCTCAGCTGCATAGTAGAAGCACCAACAGCCTGGAAAATCAAGGTAATTGTGCCCTTTTCCCGGTCAAAATCCGCAATGGTAAGCGGAATCCGCTCCCCTTTTTCATCAACCCGCAAAACAATGAACTGGCCTGCCTTGGCCTTCTTGGCTACTCTGGGAGCCTCAATATCCATATGGAAAATACCAGGAGAAAGCTCCTTCTTGTACATGATCTTAAACATAGTCTAACTCTCCTTAATATATTAACCTAAAACACCCTGGAGATACGCTTCCAGATTACTCTTAATTGGCATGAGATAAAGGTTGGCATCCCGCTCCTTCGCGAAATCCAATGCCTTTTTGGAAAACTCTATGCTCCACTCCAGAGTAGGCTGGAATCCTTTAGGGAAAATTACATTATTCTTCAGTTCCCAATAGCTTTGAGAACGCTCGGACATAACCGGAGATACACCCCAATATACATTCTGCCCTTCCAGCATATCCGCATACATTTCCATAAAACGAATATCAAAGAATGGCTGGGTAAAGAACCCCACAGCTCCCGCCTGTACCTTACGCTGAATACGGTACAGCTCCTGGCGCATACTGCCACGATACTGGTCAATACCCGCATAAACCTTTACCTCCGGCATCTCCTGATGAAACTTGGAAATAACATCCGTGGTAACCGTTGGATAAAATTTATGGCTCATATCCTGCGGTGGATCGCCTTCGATAACCAATACCTCCGTTATACCACTCTGGCGAAGTTCAGGTCGCATGGAAAGTGGCTGGGACAAATCTACATCAATAGCCCTTATATGAGGCATTACTGCGGGAAAATACTCCTGGGCAATAGCCGCTCCCTGCCAGCTTCTCATATCGAAGCGCAGCAGATCAGGAATATTTATCAGCTCCACCCCCGGAGCCGTATTTTTTACTATTTGCAAATCCTCCCGCAGGCCTTCTTCGCTGCGGGGAATCAGTTCAACGGAAATTCTACCCAAATCTTTCACTTCTTTTCAATTAATCTTTAGAATAAACCGGTAATCTTACCGTTTACATCAATATCCATATTCTCCGCTGCTGGTTTCTTAGGAAGACCTGGCATAGTGAGAATATCACCTGTAAGAGCTACAATAAAGCCTGCACCAGCCGAAATACGCAGTTCCTTAACGGTAATCTGGAAATTCTTCGGCCGTCCCAGCTTGGTTGGGTCATCAGACAGGGAATACTGGGTCTTAGCCATACATACAGGCATCTTATCTAAGCCCAATGCCTCGATTTCCTCCAGCTGCTTTTGCGCAGGACCGGTAAATACTACTCCATCACCGCCGTAAACCCGCTTAACAATAGCCTCAATCTTCTCTGGAATGGACTGCTCCACCTCGTAGGTAAAGTTAAAATTATTAGGCTTTTCCGTAGCTGCCAGTACCTTTTCCGCCAGGGCAATACCGCCTTCGCCACCCTTGGCCCAAACCTCCGAGAGAGCTACTTCGGCACCAAACTCGTTGCACTTCTTCTCAACGAAGTCCAGCTCCTCCTTAGTATCTGTTGGGAACGCATTGATAGCTACCACAGCAGGAAGGCCAAAGGCCTTAACGGTTTCAATATGCTTAATAAGGTTTTCCAGGCCCTTTTCCAGAGCTGTCATATCCACCTTGGCCAGCTCTGTCTTCGGCAAGCCGCCGTGCATCTTCAGAGCACGAACAGTAGCTACAATAACCACAGCCGAAGGCTTAAGGCCAGCAAAACGGCACTTAATATCCAGGAATTTTTCTGCACCAAGGTCAGCACCAAAGCCTGCCTCAGTTACTACGATATCGGCAAATTTAAGGGCAAATTTAGTTGCCATGACAGAATTACAGCCATGGGCAATATTAGCGAAAGGACCGCCATGAATAAGGGCTGGTGTCCCCTCCAGGGTCTGTACCAAATTTGGCTTAATGGCATCCTTAAAGAGCAGAGTCAGGGCTCCGGTAACATTCAGCTCATCAGCCCGAACAGCACGGCCATCCCGGGTGTAAGCCACCACTATACGACCCAGACGCTTTTTCATGTCCTCCAAATCGGTAGCCAGGCACAAAATAGCCATCATTTCCGAGGCTACGGTAATATCAAAACCCGTTTCACGCGGTACACCATGGGCCTTGCCCCCCATGCCGATTACCACATGGCGCAGAGCCCGGTCATTCAGGTCAACTACCCGTTTCCAAGCAATGCGACGTACATCCAAATCCAGGGCATTTCCCTGTTGGATGTGATTATCAATCACTGCTGCCAATAAATTATGGGCAGTAGTGATAGCATGGAAGTCACCGGTAAAATGCAGGTTTATATCCTCCATCGGTACTACCTGAGCGTAGCCACCCCCGGCAGCACCACCCTTTAAGCCGAAGCACGGGCCAAGGGAAGGCTCACGAAGGGCCACAGCAATGCTCTTGCCCATTTTATGAAAGGCATCCGCCAAACCAACACTGGTGGTAGTTTTTCCTTCACCAGCCGGTGTAGGATTAATTGCCGTAACCAATACCAGCTTACCGTCCTGGTTATCCTTGACCTTATTCCAGGCCTCAAGGGAAATCTTGGCTTTGTATTTACCATACATCTCCAAGTCATCATCGTTAATATTAAGCTCTTGTGCCACCTTACCAATTGGCAACATTTTTGCTTCCTGGGCAATTTCCACATCAGTTTTCATTTAGCATAGCCTCCTAAAATCCAACACTTAATTTATGCTTATAAGGCAATTATTCAAATATATAGTTTCCCATAAAAAATACACCATTAAATTATACTATAAAAATAGCGCCCTGCCAACAAATACAAACAGAACACAAACAAAAAGGCTGAACTTTCGTCCAGCCTTAATTTTTAAATGGTCGGAGCAGCAGGATTCGAACTTGCGACCCCCTGGTCCCAAGCCAGGTGCTCTGCCAAACTGAGCTATGCCCCGATTTGCCGCTTAGCGCGTCAACATTGATAATAATACACTATCGCCGAGGCATTGTCAACTATTTTTTATAATTGTCTTTTTTAAATCTGTAAAATAATTATAAGCATTGTTTAAATCCGTTTCATCCGGATGGCTTTTACCATCGGCCAATCTTTTTTTCCGTTCCTCATTCATTCCATGCGGATGTCCCTCTGGGAACATTTTGGCCATCATTACTACCATTTTCTGGGATACTGCCCCCTGGCAAATAAAGGAGCCCACCACTTCACAGCTTTCATCAAATAGACCAATCACATTCTCGACGCATTTCTTGGCGTGATCAGAATCAGCATAAGCTCCCAAAGTGATAAATACAGCTACCTTTTTGTTACGCAGGGATTTAATAAACTCTGCAGCTTTCTGATCAGCTGTTCCCCGGTCTATCCATGTGCCCACCACTACCAAATCATAGTCGGTTACATCGGGTTTTTCTTCTATTTTAACGGCCTCCTGCTGTTCATCCAAAGCAAAGGCCACTGCCCCAGCGACTTTCAGCGTATTTCCTGTGCGACTGGACACTACTACGATACTTTTCATTCATTACCTCCAAAAAAATCTTTAAATTCATTATCAAACCAATGAACTATAGTCCCGAAGATTATCATATACTCCATATTTATATATTGATAATGGATATCATTACAGAACACATATTACCACTCATCATAAATGCTGTCAACAATTCTTTAGGTATTTAGTCATTTTTGATATATTTTATTAAATAAAAAAGAGACATTCCCTAAGGAATGTCTCTAAATTATATCGTTAGCTGTAAATTACTTTACCAACTCAAGGATAACCATTGGAGCTGCGTCACCACGACGTGGGCCCAGCTTCAGGATACGAGTGTAACCACCCTGACGATCCTTGCACTTGTCAGCAATCTCGCTGAACAGTTTTCTAACAACATCTTCATCAGCCAACTGAGCGATTGCCTGACGGCGTGCTGCCAAATCACCGCGCTTTGCCAAAGTGATCAGCTTCTCGGCGAGGCCGCTGATTTCCTTAGCCTTAGCTTCGGTAGTCTCAATGCGCTCATGCTTGAAGAAGGAAGTCAGAATGCTTTTAAACAGTGCCTTACGAGCACTGGAATTACGACCTAATTTTCTGTAAGCCATTTATTTCCCTCTTTCCTATAACTTTATCTCGAACGATAAACAAATTTACTACAGGCTATCAGCCCATAGAACCATCATTGTTCTTAAGTGATAAGCCCAACTCCTGGAGCTTGTTCTTGATTTCCACCAAGGACTTGTTTCCAAGATTACGAACCTTCATGATTTCCGCCTCTGTCTTGTTGATGAGGTCACGAACTGTCTTGATCTCTGCTCTCATCAAGCAATGATAAGAACGAACAGTCAGTTCCAGCTCCTCAACCTTCTTGTCAAGAATTGGCGAATCCTCCATATCAATTGTCTCAGGGGTTGCGGAAGCATCCTCAGATGCCGCCAGCTTAGTATCAATAATCAAATTACTGAACAGCTTCAACCGAGCAATCAATATGCCTGCTGCCTTGCTGACAGCTTCCTCCGGAGTAATAGAACCATCGGTCCATACCTCCATGGTAAGCCGGTCATAATCAACAGCATCTCCCACTCGGGTGTCTTCAACCTTATAATTTACGCGACGGACTGGAGAGAAAATAGAATCAATAGGAATCTCACCAATTACCTGGTCAGGCTTCTTATTTTTATCGGCTGGAACATAGCCAAGGCCATGCTCAACAGTCATTTCTATATTCAGAGAGCCTGTCTCGTTCACAGTTGCAATATGCAGGTCCGGATTCAAGATTTCAATGTCAGCATCATGGATGATGTCCGCTGCTGTCACTTCCTTCTCACCCTGAACCTCAATGCGGATGTTTTTTGGCTCATCACTGTGCATCTTGAGGCAGAGTTCCTTAAGGTGCAGGATGATGTTGGAAACATCATCCCTTACACCAGGAACTGTGGAGAACTCATGCAACACGCCATCAATCTTGATAGCGGTGATTGCTGCACCTTGTAAAGAGGACAGGAGTATGCGGCGCAGGCTGTTACCAAGGGTAATACCATAACCACGCTCCAACGGCTCGCAGATAAACTTGCCGTACCGGTTGTCCTCGCTGATTTCCTCTATCTCAATCTCAATCTTTTGCTTGTCGATTTCGATCATGTGGAATTGCCCTCCTCAATAAGTCAATGCATTTATGTACTATTGCGACAATTAATACACAGATATTATTTGGAGTACAATTCGACGATAGCCTGGCTGTCTACAGGTACGTCGAAATCATCTGCAACTGGGAATCTGGTGATGGTGCCGGTAAAGTTATCGGAACCAACATTAATCCAAGCTGGAACGCTCAATGCGCTGTTGGACTCGGAAAGCTCCTTGAAATATGCATTGGAGCGAGCCTTTTCAGATACTGCAACAACATCATTTACATCTACCAAAGCAGATGGAATGTCCAAACGCTTGCCGTTCAAAGTGATGTGACCGTGACGAACGATCTGACGAGCCTGCTTACGAGTAGAAGCAAGACCAAGACGGAAAACTACGTTATCAATTCTTCTCTCGAGAAGGCTGATGAGGTTATCACCAGTGATGCCCTGCATCTTCTTTGCCTTGTTATAGTAAGAACGGAACTGCTTCTCCAGTACACCGTAAATGAACTTTGCCTTCTGCTTTTCCTTCAGCTGAATGCCATACTCGCTAACCTTGCTGCGGCTGCGGCGTGGCTGACGCTTGGAACTCTTGTTAAGACCAACAACACCTGGCTCAATACCGAGGGAACGGCATCTCTTCAGTGCTGGTACTCTATCTATTGCCATTTAGTTTGCACCTCCCATTATACTCTTCTACGCTTTGGTGGACGGCAACCGTTATGTGGAATTGGGGTAACATCCTTAATCATGCTAACCTCAAGACCGGTAGCCTGCAGGGAACGGATAGCTGCCTCACGGCCGGCACCAGGACCCTTTACGTATACATCAACCTGCTTCAAGCCATGCTCCATAGCAGCCTTTGCAGCAACCTCTGCTGCCATCTGAGCTGCAAACGGAGTGCTCTTTCTGGAACCACGGAAACCAAGTCCGCCAGCGCTTGCCCAGGAAAGTGCGTTACCATTCTTGTCAGTCAAGGTAACAATAGTGTTATTAAAGGTGGAGCTGATATGAGCAACACCAAATTCGATATTTTTACGGTCCTTCTTCTTAGGACGTACAGATTTCTTAACTGCCACTCTTTAGCCCTCCTTACTTCTTCTTACCAGCAACAGCCTTTTTAGGGCCCTTACGGGTACGTGCATTGTTCTTGGTATTCTGTCCGCGTACTGGAAGCCCCATACGATGACGACGACCACGATAGCAGCCGATCTCAACGAGTCGCTTTATATTCAGGGACTGCTCACGACGGAGGTCACCCTCTACTACTACATTCTTATCGATGATATCACGAAGCTTGATAACCTCTTCTTCGCTCAAGTCTGCAGTACGGGTATCTGGATTAACACCAGTCTCCTTCAACAGTTTCTGAGAAGTGGTAAGACCAATACCATAGATATATGTTAATGCAATCTCAATTCTCTTATCACGTGGCAAATCTACACCGGCAATACGTGCCATACATCAAGCACCTCCTTCTTAATTATCCTTGTCTCTGTTTA
>Ga0256405_10002843_pt1 | contig 37682 bp, 44 predicted proteins | sample RumenRJG_02DNA_FD_189096 | JGI IMG/M metagenome (GOLD analysis project Ga0256405, IMG submission 189096) | Bovine rumen microbial communities from Lethbridge, Alberta, Canada - RJG_02 | ecosystem: Host-associated > Mammals > Digestive system > Stomach > Rumen | place: Canada: Alberta...
GTGGAAGGGAATGGAAACGACTACATGAGCGTAGAGTTCCATTACTATACACCTTGGGACTATGCCGGTGAGTGCAAGTTCAATTACTGGGGAGATCCATTCAAGCAGTTTGGTGAGGCTTCTCCAAGCGATGAGAAGACGATGACAGAGTTCTTCGACAAGACCTTAGCCACATGGGCTTCACAGGGATTAGGCCTTGTTATGGGCGAATGGGGTGTTACCGACCGTCAGAAGGGCGGACAGACTGACAAGATTCACGAGAACATGACTTATTATTGCCAATTCTTGGTCAGCGAGACTCGCAAGCGTGGTATTGCTACATTCATCTGGGACAACAACTCTTTCGGCAGTGGCCCTGAGCACTTCGGCATCTTTGACCGCGAACGTGGTATGAAAGTTAAGGCTCCCTGGATTCTCCAAGGTATCACAGAAGGAAAATCAAAATAAAATAATATCATCTATTTATGAAGAAATTACTGTTTTCTTTTGCAATCGTAGCCATGACAATGTTGGTCATGACTGCTTGCTCTACCAAGAGTGAAACAGATGGCGTCAACGACTTCCGTATTCATCGCGGAACGAATTTGAGCCACTGGCTTTCGCAATCGGAAGAGCGTGGCGAAGCTCGCCAAAAGCACATTCAGGAAGACGACTTCGCTCGTCTTGAGGAATTAGGTTTTGACTTCGTACGCATCCCCATCGACGAAGTTCAGTTCTGGGATGAGAATGGCAACAAACTGCCGGAGGCATGGCAATTACTTACCAATGCCCTCGATTGGGCTCGCAAGCACAACATCCGTGCTATTGTTGACCTTCACATCATTCGCTCTCATTATTTTAATGCTGTCAACGAGGGAGGCGATCAGGCTAACACGCTCTTCACCTCGGAAAAAGCTCAGCAAGATCTCATTAATCTGTGGCAGCAGTTGTCTGAGGCATTACATGAATACAGCAACGACTGGGTAGCCTATGAGTTCATGAATGAACCCGTAGCCGAAGAACATGAGCAATGGAACATGTTGATTGTCAAGGTTCACGCTGCCCTCCGTAAGATTGAGCCTCAACGCACACTCATCATCGGCAGCAACATGTGGCAGGGCTATGAGACCATGAAATACCTTAAGGTTCCCGAGGGTGACAAGAACATCATCCTTTCTTTCCACTATTATAATCCGATGATTCTGACTCACTATGGTGCACCTTGGACTCCCATTGGCAAGTACACTGGCAAGGTGAATTATCCTGGCATACTCGTATCGAAAGAAGACTACGACAGCCAGACTCCTGAGGTTCAAAAGCTGCTGGATGATGACCACTATATGACACAGGAATGGAACATCGACAAGATTCGTGCAGACTTCAAGGATGCCATTGAGGTGGCTAAGAAGTACAACCTTCAACTGTTCTGTGGCGAATGGGGTGTCTTCGAACCCGTTGATCGTGAACTGGCCTATAAGTGGACAAAGGATATGCTGACCGTCTTCAAAGAGAACAACATTGCCTGGACCACATGGTGCTATGATGCCGACTTTGGCTTCTGGGATCAGGAGAAGCACGACTTCAAGGACAAAGGACTTGTTGACCTGCTGACGGCAGAATAAACCATTAATATTGAATCACAACATTCAAAACCAATAAATAAACTTTAGTAATTTTATGAAACAAAACAATCGCAAAATTGCCTGTATGCTTGCTGTCGGTGCCATGATGCTGCCAGCAACCATATTGTCAGCGTCGGCTGCTCCCGCAGTCAGCGTTCAGTCTGTACAGCAGGCAGCCAAGGTGTTCGGTACCGTCACTGACGGTAAGGAACCCGTTATTGGTGCCAGCATCAGAGTAAAGAATGGAAATCAGGGAACGATTACCGACATGGACGGTAACTTCAAACTGGACGTCGCTCCCGGTACAGAACTCCTCATCAGCTATGTAGGTTACAAGGATGTAACTGTGAAAGCTGCTGCCAACATGAACATCGTATTGGAAGAGGAAAGTACTGCCCTCAACGAGGTTGTAGTAACTGCCCTCGGTATCAAGCGTGAGCGCAAAGCCCTAGGTTATGCCCTCTCTGAAGTAAAGGGTGAGGAACTGCAGAAAGCCAAGGAAACCAACGTGATTAACTCACTCGCAGGTAAGGTTGCTGGTCTTATCGTTCAGAACACAGCCGGTGGTGCTTCCGGTTCTACCCGCGTACTGCTTCGTGGTAACACAGAGTTGACAGGTAACAACCAGCCTCTCTACGTTATTGACGGTGTTCCCTTGGACAACACCAACTTCGGTAGCGCAGACACAAATGGTGGCTACGATCTCGGTGATGGTATTTCAGCTATCAACCCTGATGATATCGAGAACATGACCGTACTGAAGGGTCCTGCTGCCTCTGCTCTTTATGGTAGCCGCGCTTCTCATGGTGTTATCCTGATCACCACTAAGAAGGCTGATAAGGATAAGATTTCTGTAGAGTATAATGGTTCATTGACCTTCGATGTGCAGAGCACACAGTGGGATAATATCCAGCAGATTTACGGACAGGGTTATACTGGTTCATATCTTCGTTCTTCTATTGGTGGTACAAACTCCAGCTGGGGTACCAAGGCTGACGACTTCAATGTTGAATATTGGGATCATGCAGAGCGTCCTTTCCTGATGTATCCAAACAATACCAAGGGATTCTTCCGCACGGGTCTGACAACACAGAATACTGCTATCCTTTCGGTTAACTCAGGTAAGACGGGTGTTCGCTTCAGTGTAACAGATATGCGTAATAAGGACATTCTGCCCAACACTCACATGAGCCGTGATAACTTCAACATTCGCGTAACAACCTCTGCAGGTCCTGTTGACTTTGACTTTACTGCCAATTACACTCGTGAAGAAGTAAAGAACCGTCCCGCACTGGGTGGCTCACAGAGCAACATCGGTAAGAACTTGATGTCACTAGCCAGCACCTTTAATCAAGAGTGGCTGAAGGTTTATGAGAATGCCGAGGGTGAATATGCAGCATGGACTGGTTATGACCAGTACAACAAGAACCCCTATTGGGACCTCTATAAGAATGAGAACAACTCTGCTAAGGATGTTTTCCGTCTGACTGGTAAGGCTGTCTGGAACATCACTGACCACTTGAAGTTGCAGGGTACCATTGGTACTGACATGACCTTCATGGACTTCGAAGATTTCATCGCCCTGACCACACCTGGTAAGTTGGCTGGACAGTATCAGAAGCAGGGCTTCAACAACCGCACTCTGAATGCTGAGATTTTGGCGCTCTATAACAATACTTTCGGTGACTTCGATGTAAACGCTACCATCGGTGGTAACATCTTCAAGGTTAACAACAAGACAGACATCTTTACAGGTCTGGATCAGCAGATGAAGGATGTTGTAGCTATCATGAACTATGCCGAGCAGAGCGTTCAGCAGAACACTTACAAGAAGCAGATTTACTCTCTCTACGGTTCTGCTAGCGTAGGTTACAAGCACACCTACTATTTGGAAGCTACACTGCGTGGTGACAAATCGTCAACTCTGCCTCTTAATAATAATATATATGTATATCCTTCTGTTTCAGGTAGCGTCCTGTTCTCTGAGTTCATCAAGAGCAAGAACATCATCAACTATGGTAAGATCCGTGCTTCATTTGCACAGGTAGGTAGTGATACCGATCCTTATCAATTGGCCCTGAACTACTCTACTGCTAAGTATGCTTACGGTAATGGTAAGGTTATCGGTATGATTAACAACACCATTATTCCTAACAAGGACTTGAAGCCTACCCGCACCAACTCCTTCGAACTGGGTCTGGAAATGAAGTTCTTCCACAACCGTTTGGGCTTAGACTTCACCTACTACAACCAGTTGTCTAAGGACCAGATTATCCGTCTGGCCACCTCAACGACCTCTGGCTACGCTGAAAGTCTTATCAACGCTGGTGAGATTCAGAACAAAGGTATTGAAATCGCACTGAACGGTCGTGTACTGCAGTACAAGGACTTTGCTTGGGATGCTGGTGTCAACTTCTCAAAGAACAGCAACAAAGTAAATGCCCTCGTTGATGGCACCGATTGGCGTGAGCTGGAAAGAGCCTCATGGTGCGGTGTTGCTGTAGGTGCTATGGTTGGCGAAGAGTTCGGAACCATCATCGGTAATGACTTCAAGCGCACAGAGGATGGTCAGTTTATCATCAATGAGGAAACTGGTCTGCCCGAGGTAGAAGAGAAGACTCGCGTACTGGGTAATGCCTCTTGGGACTGGACCGGTGGTTTCTACTCAACCTTTACCTATAAGAATTTCAAGCTTTCTGCAGGTTTCGACGTAAAGGTCGGTGCAGACCTCTTCTCAATGTCTATCCGTCAGACATATGAAAGCGGTAAGGCTGATGAGACTTTGGCTGGCCGCGAAGAGTGGTACCGCTCTGAGGAAAATCGTAAGGCTGCCAACATGACACTTGACGAGTGGCGTGCAGCTGGTCGTTGCGAGGGTTACGTCGTTCCTGGTGTCATTAAGAACGCCGACGGAACCTATCGTACAAACGATATCCCCGTTAACCCAGAGAGCTACTGGCAGAGTGCTGCTAGAAACTGTCCCTCTATGTTCATTTATGACAACTCATACGTAAAGTGTCGTGAGATTACCTTCGGTTACACTTTCCCCGAGAAGTGGCTGGGTAAGGTTGTTAAGAACCTCAGCGTATCATTCGTTGCACGTAATCCATTCACCATCTGGAAGAACATTCCAAACATCGACCCAGACTCTGGTTACAACACCTCTGGTCTCGGTCTGGAGTATGGTTCACTGCCCTCACGCCGCAGCTATGGTTTCAATGTTAATGTTAAATTCTAATGAAGGAGGAAGAAACAATGATTAAGAAATATATCAAGAATATCATCGCTGCCTGTTCTGTTTGCTGCTGTTTGACCACAGTTTTTACTGCTTGCAGCGACAGTCACATGCAGGAAGTGAACACCGATGATTCAAAGGCCGCTTCCATAGAACCCAGCGCACAGCTTACCACTGCGCTATTGCAGACATACGGTGATTTCAGCATGATGGACACCTACCGTTGTTACATCACAGGTTTCACCCAGCACTTTGCTGGTGGTTGGAACGTTACTGCACATGCTGGAAGCGTTTACTATTATGACGACTATAGCAGTGCTGAGTGGAAAGAGCTCTATAGCGTAGGTATCAAGAATATTGTTGATGCTATCGCCAACTCTGTCGACAAGCCAAACACCAATGCTGCTCTGCGCATTCAGCGTGTCTTGCTGATGTCTATTTTGACCGATACTTATGGTGACGTTCCCTGCTTAAAGGCCGGACTAGGCTATATCTCAGGAATCACCACTCCTGAATATGACAAACAGGAAGACATCTATAACTTCTTCTTCGAGGAGTTGGCTGCCTGCGTAGCACAGTTAGGTACTGGCAACGACAACATCAATGGCGATGTTACCAGTCTGGCTGGTGATATCAATGGTTGGAAGCGCTATGCCAACTCACTGCGTTTGCGTTTTGCCATGCGTATCTCTGATGTAGATGAGAAAAAGGCCAAGACCGAGTTCCAGAAAGCACTCACTGCAGAAGGTGGTTATATCACATCAACAGATCAAGATGCCTATGTCATCTATACCGATGGTCCTTTCACCCTCTATGACGGAGCTGCTGATCTCGATTTCCGTGTTAACGCCCTTGGCGAGATGCTTTACGGACAGGACCCCACCTCTCCTACATTAATCTGTTCAACGTTCTTCAATATCATGAAGGACACCAACGACCCACGTCTTTATCGTATTTGCCGTCACTATCTCAACACCAAGCGTACAGATAAAGAGGCAGACCGCGAGTGGACCGTTGACGTGACTGACGAGGTGGTTGATTATCTGAATCGTTCAGGTGAAGTGGAACAGCCCAACAACCCTGGTGCCGCTTGGTACAACGATTGGGTAAATGCTCCTGCCAACAAAGAGATTCCTACTCTTGAGAGACTGGTTGAACAGTATCCTGATGCTGGTTTCGACGGCAACAACTTCCCTGCTCGTATGATGCGTCCTTGGCTCTCTATTGACTTTGAGATGCCCGACCGTCCTGGTGCACTTATCAACTATGCAGAAGTAGAATTCCTGTTGGCTGAAGCAGCATTGAAGAAATGGATTGATTCTAATACCAAGGAAGCTCACTTCAAGAATGCCGTTACTGCTTCTATCGCTTGGCTGAATAACCATTATCTGCAGCCCTCTATGAGAATTACTGATAATGAAGTTGAGGCTTTCCTTAACGGCCCCATTGCTGATAAGTTTAAGGAGAGTGACGAGGGTGCCAAAGAAGCCATCAACACACAGGCTTGGATTCTCCACATGATGAATCCCTCTGAGGCTTGGGCTAACATGCGTCGTTCTGACTATCCGGTCATTATGGACCGCACCAAGCTGCCTAAGTTCGACGGATTTACATACGGCAGCGACTTGAGAACGCCTACCCGTCTGTGCTATCCTAAATCGGAGGAGCAGTATAACAACAAGAACTATAATGAAGCTCTTGAGCGCATGGGCTCTTACAACGAGCACAATGAGCCTGTTGACGATTGGCACGCACATGTTTGGTGGGACCGTGATGACTACCATGTGAAATAAACAATAATAATAAATAGAAATAAAAATCGTAGATTATTATGATTACCAAGAATATATTTAAATACCTTGCTGCCTGCTTTGTTTGCTGCGGTTTGTCCGTAGCCTTCACCAGCTGCTCCAGCGACGAGGATCCATTCTTCTCTGCTAGTGAGGATGACTATCCCCGTATCATCAATACCGACCTGCCTGAGGGTAAGGGTGGCGAACCCGCTGCACTGCCCAGCATCGAGCGCACCACTAACTTCACCTGTGAGGTGATTGTTACCCCAGTTCACTATACCACCGTTACTTGGTTCGTTGACGACGAGCAGGTGGGTGAAGGTCTGAAGATTGACGTTCCCGTATTGGCTGGCGACCACCTCGTAAAAGTTGTGGCTACCACTACCAAGGGTTTGTCAACCTATCGTCTGCTCTCACTCAACGTCCGTCCCGCTGCTGACGACCCCGAGTTGGCTAAAGATGGTCGTTCACGTTGGCTCACTATTGGAACTACAACGACCATAGATTGCAAGAACGTAAAGAACAATGTAACAAAGGTATTCATTGGCAAGACTGAGGCTAGCAATGTATCCTACGCTGACGGAAAGCTTACCTTTGACATTCCTTCTATGGACGAGGGCGAATACATGGTTAGCATCGAGGCCGATGGTATGCGCTATGGCTGTGGCGTATTTACTGTCAGCGTCGACGAATATGTTGACCCAGGCATCAAGGAGACCACTATTTGGGAAGGTGCTGTAGACATCAACTGGGGTGATGCTAATGTGTTCTTGTCTTCAGAAGAGATGGCTGACGTACCTGTAGGTGCTACCGTCCGTCTTGTTTATGAGATCTTTGATGCAGAGTATCATGCGTTGCGCATTACCAACCAAGATTGGTCGAGTGATATTGTTCCTCAGATTGACGGATTCGAGAACCAACCCAATCCATTCGAGTTCGAATTCACTGCCGACATGAAGGGTATTGCTGATGCGAAGGGTATGCTCATTACCGGATTTGGCTACAAGCTGACCAAGGTTGTTATTGTCGAGGGTGTTGCTCCCGCAGAGACCACCGTGTGGGAAGGAGACCCTGTTGACATCAACTGGGGCGATGCCAACGTATTCATCTCTCCTGAAGAGATGGCTAACGTTCCTGTTGGTGCCACTATCAGTCTGCAGTATGAAATCATTACCGCTGAATATCATGCGTTGCGCATTACCAACCAGGACTGGTCGAGTGATATCGTTCCGCAGATTGACGGATTCGAGAATCAACCCAATCCATACGAGTTTACCTATACCGCTGATCATAAGGCAATTGCTGATGCCAAGGGTATGCTCATCACGGGCTTCGGTTACAAGCTAACTAAGGTTACATATAAATAATGTTATATTAATTAGTAGTTTTCTTTTTTGATGAGAAAGTTTATTATCATCACTCTCATTGTCTTGGTTGTCTGCCCCGTGCAGGCGGCCAAGACTGCTGTTAAGCAACTGACGTTGGAGGAGAAGATTGGTCAGATGATGCAGCTCGTCACCGATCTCTTCGGCACCAACGATGCACAAGGCGTGTTCCACATCGACCGCGCCAAGGCCGACACGTTGTTCAGCAAGTACAATATTGGTTCTATCCTGAATGCACCCAACACCTGTGCACCTACCGCTGCTCAGTGGGAGGAGATTATCAGCGACATCCAGAAGTTGTCGATGAAGCACATCGGTATTCCTTGTGTCTTCGGACTGGACCAGAACCACGGCTCCACCTACACTCAAGGTGGTACGCTGTTCCCTCAGAACATCAATGTGGGTGCTACGTTCAATCGCGACATTGCACGTCAGTGTGCCGAGGCTACGGCTTACGAGACGCGCGCTGTCAGCGTGCCCTGGACTTTCTGCCCTACCGTCGACCTCGGACGCGATGCCCGCTGGCCTCGTATCTGGGAGAATTTTGGTGAGGACTGCTATCTGAATGCTGAGATGGGACGCATGCAGACCTTAGGTTTCCAAGGCAACGACCCAAAGCATATTGACCAGCAGCATGTGGCAGTATCGCTGAAGCACTATCTGGGCTATGGTGTGCCCTGGTCTGGCAAAGACCGCACCCCAGCCTATATCTCCCCTTCCGACTTGCGTGAGAAGCACTTCGCTCCTTTCCTTGCAGCTATCCGTGAGGGGGCTGCTTCCATCATGGTCAACTCGGCTTCCGTCAACGGTATGCCCGTTCATGCCAACCATGAGTTGCTGACCGTATGGCTGAAAGAGCAGACGGGATGGGACGGAGTACTCATTACCGACTGGGCCGACATCAACAACCTCTATACTCGCGAACGAGTGGCTAAGGACAAGAAAGATGCCCTATGCATAGCCATCAATGCAGGTATCGATATGATTATGGAACCTTACAGCGTGGATGCCTGCATCTTGCTGAAAGAGCTGGTGGAGGAAGGCAAGATACCCATGAGTCGCATTGACGATGCCGTCAGCCGTATTCTTCGTATGAAGGAGCGTCTGGGACTCTACAAGCATCCTACCCAGCGACTCAAGGACTATCCTAAGTTCGGTGGCAAGGAGTTTGCGCAGTTGGCTCTCGATGGAGCCGTAGAAAGCATGGTGTTGCTGAAGAACGAAGGCAACATCCTGCCCCTTGCCAAAGGAAAGAAATTGCTCGTTACGGGTCCCAACGCCAACCAGATGCGCTGTCTGAACGGTGGATGGAGCTACACGTGGCAGGGTCATCGCACGGATGAGTTTGCCCAACAGTACAATACCATCTACGAGGCTCTTTGCAACGAATATGGTCAGCAGAACGTAGTGCTTTGTCAGGGTGTTACCTACAACGAGCAAGGCAAATACTGGGAAGAAAACACGCCCGACATTGAGGCTGCAGTCCGTGCCGCTAAGGATGTCGACATCATCGTGGCCTGCATCGGCGAGAATTCCTACACTGAGACTCCTGGTAATCTGTCGGACTTGACGCTCAGCCAGAACCAGCGCGACTTGGTAAAGGCACTCAGCCATACGGGCAAGCCCATCGTTCTCATTCTGAACGAAGGTCGTCCGCGCATCATCAGCGACATTGTACCCCACTGTCAAGCGGTTGTCGACATTCTGCTTCCAGGCAATTATGGTGGCGATGCTCTGGCACTGTTGCTCAGTGGCAAGTGCAACTTCTCAGGTCGCATGCCCTACACCTACCCCAGCGAAATCAATTCTCTAGCCAACTACGACTTCAAGAAGAGCGAGGAGGTAGGAACAATGGAGGGAGCCTACGACTATAATGCCCGCATCACACAGCAGTGGGGCTTCGGCACAGGACTGAGCTATACCACTTTCGAGTATGCCAACCTGCGTGTTGACAAGGCGCACTTTACCAAGGACGATGTGCTAACTGTCAGCGTTGACGTTACCAATAAAGGCCGTATGGCTGGCAAGGAGAGCATCCTGCTCTACAGCAGCGACCTCATTGCCTCAATGACTCCCGATGGTCGTCGTCTGCGTCAGTTCGACAAGATATCGCTTAACCCTGGAGAAACGCGCACCGTTACCCTACAGTTGCCCGCCTCCGACCTTGCCTTCGTAGGCTACGACGGCCATTGGCGCCTGGAGGAAGGCGATTTCCTGCTGACCGTGGGTTCGCTGTCCACACAAGTCACTTGCGACCAGACCTTCGTTTGGGATGGTTTGAAGTAAACAACAGGAACTATCTGTAAAGATGAATAAAAGGTGAGACTGCTGTTTGGCAGTCTCACCTTCTTTCGTACTTTCACATCCCACAAGACAGCATTAAACGCTATTGACCCTCGCTTAATCAGTAATTTGATTTGCCAAATGAGTCTTGTAAGAATGTCAGAAGACGGCCCTTTTGTTGTCAAAAGCGTATGTGTCTATTGTAATATAACTTAAATTACAAAGTAAAATAAGTTATTTTACCGAGCAAAATAAGTTAAATTGCTGAGCAAAATAAGTTATTTTGCAACATCACTACACACTTCTGACAATCAAAGGAATTACAAATGATATGTCATCGAGCCTTTACTGACAAGCTGCGAAGCCTTTACATGGCTACTCAGGCAACATGACCACACCATGCTGCTTCTTGCCGTCCATCATGATTTTCAAGGGACGGTCGAAGCGGACGTGACGCACAAACTCGGTTTCCTCAACGGCAGGCATGCTGTCGAGGATGGACTTTTGCAGCACACCATCGCCAGTGTAGGTGTTGACGGTGAAGTAGCCGACACCAAAGGAGGTGAGGTTCTGGAAGAAGTGGGTGCCCTGCGAAGGGTCTACATGATAGTTCTTCAGGCCAGCCTCAACAATGACACGAGCGGCAGAGATATGGGGCCACTTGACGGGGATACCTAGCCAATAGTCGCTAGAGCCCCAGCGTCCTGGACCGATGAGGACATAGTTTTTGTCCTCGTCCAAGAAACGACGGTTAATCTGCTCTATCTGGTCAGCAATGGCGGGATTGTTGGCAGCGGTGAAGTCGTCGTCGGCCTTGACATAGACAACATCCACCACGTCTTCAGAGATGCCGTGACCCAAAGAATTGTGAGAGCGCAACAGGCATTGTTCGTCAGGAATGGCAGCAAGGTCTTCGTCCAACACTTGCTTGGAATCGACGATAGGACGAATCTGAAGGAGATAGAAGTCGCCCTTGATGCCAAGTCCTTCGCCCTTGTTGAGATTGCAGGCAAACTCGATTTCCACAGGACGACGCATCTCCTCAGAGCCCAACTTCTGCGAGAGCTGCAGAATTTCGGGCAAGGGGAAGATGCCATGTTGGAGGACACCCGAGAAGGAAATGACCTTGCGACCGCCCTCGTAGATGCCGTCGCGGATAATCTGGTCGTTGGGGTCGTAGGTGGAAGCAATGCCATTGAGCGATTGGTCCTTATCGGCCTCCTTGACGCGAAGATTGAGGATGTTGAAACCATCGTCTACCTTGAAATCATCACCCACATGCGACATGTCGAGGGCATAGAAACGGGTCTGCGTCTCCTTGAGAGCTGTGTCCATCTCAGAGGTCTGCAACACCTGATTAGGATGATAGGGCGACACACGCAGGGTCTGTCCACCATCCACAATATACTTACCCAGACCTAAGGCCAGAGAGGCAATGCCCTCCTCAGCCAATTCGTCGCCAATGGGGTAATAGTTGAGCGAGCGAAGCACACCAGAGAATGTGGGATAGAAGCGGGTGCCATACTGCTGACCCACCACTTCCTGCAGGATGACAGCCATCTTCTCCTGATCGATAAGGTTGGAAGTGGCAGTCATATAGGCCTTTGAATCCCTATAATATACAGAGGCATAAACACCCTTGATGGCACAAGCCAACATGCGAAGCATCTCGTACTTATCCTCAAGATAAGGAATCATATAGGTAGAGTAGATGCCTGCAAAGGGCTGATAATGGGAGTCTTCCAGCAACGAAGAAGAGCGCACGGCAATGGGCGACTTGACAGCTTCGAAGAAAGTGAAGAAGTCAGCAATGAGCGCATCGGGCAACTGAGCTCGCATGAAGTGCTGGAGAATCTCCTCGTCAGAAGCATCGCTGAGGGCGATAGTCCAGAGATTGTTCTTGTCCATGAACTCATCGAAGATGTCGGTACAGAGCACAACGGTCTTGGGAATCTGCACGGTAGCATTCTCGAACTGATTGAGCTCAGGATGGCGCTTGATGACATTGTCGAGGAACGCCAAGCCACGGCCTTTGCCACCCAGAGAGCCATCGCCAATGCGGGCAAAGTGGGCATAGCGGTCGAACTTGAGACGGTCGAAGACAGCCACAACACCAATGTTCTTCATGCGACGATACTGCACGATGGCATCGAAGATAATCTGGCGATGGGCATCGACATCCTGCAACTTGTGCCATGTAACCGTTTTCAGGAACTGAGACACGGGGAAGATGGCACGAGCACAAAGCCAGCGACTCATGTGGTTGCGTGAAATGTGATAAAGCATAGAGTCGCGAGGAATCTTGAAGATATTGTCCTGAAGTTCCTTCAGCGTAGAGACGCGAGCTACCTCTTCCTTGGTATTAGGATCGCGGAAGACGAAATCGCCGAAGCCCATGTGTTCCTCTATCAGCTGGCGCAGGTCGACATTCATCTTCTTGGAGTTCTTGTCGACAAAGTGGAAGCGCTCAGCCTCCGCCTTCTCCTTGTTGGCAATCTCGGAGCTCTGCAGAATCAAGGGCACATACTCGTCGCGACGACGAATCTCACGCAACAGCTTCAGACCCGCCTCTGGGTCGCCCTCCTCGACATGGGCCAGACGACCATTGACACCCTTCATGGGGAAACGGGTATCGGAAATCACACCTAATACATTATTAGGATACATCTCATACCAATGCATGGCTTCCTCGTAAGTAGTAGCCAGCACCACCTTGGGGCGACCGCGCTTACGCTGGGCAGCAGCATGAGGGTTGAGCGCCTCGGTAGAGAAATTCTTGGACTGTGCAAGGATATAATTATAAAGGTTAGGGAGCACAGAGGAGTAGAAACGGATGTTATCCTCGACCAACATAATCATCTGCACACCCGCCTCATGGATATCGTGCTCGATGTTCATCTGGTCCTCAATCAACTTGATGATAGAGAGTATCAAGTTGGTATTGCCCAACCAGCAGAACACATAGTCGAAGATGGTCATATCCTCATGCTCAATGCGCTTGGTGATACCATGCGAGAAAGGAGTCAGCACAACACAAGGAATATGAGGAGCCATGTGCTTAACGTCGCGGGCAACGGCAAAAGCATCGTTGTCTGCATTACCAGGCATACAGATAACAAGGTCGATATCGGTAGTCTTCAGCACATTGCTGGCCTCCTCGGTAGTTGACACCTGGGTGAATGTGGGTGGATAGCGCATACCCAACTCCATATACTCGTCGAAAATCTTTTCGTCAACTCGTCCATCGTCCTCCAACATGAAGGCATCGTAAGGGTTGGCAACTATCAACACATTGAAGATACGACGCGTCATCAGATTGACAAACGACACATCTTTAAGAAAGAAATTGTTGAATTCCTGAGGTATGTTTGCGCTCATAAAAATAGCTATTATGTGGGCAAAGGTACAAATTTTTTCGATAATTCATATCAAAATGTACGTTTATTGAAATTATTTCGTATCTTTGTAGCAGCAAACGCACTATTCGGCTGAGGATGTCGGTTTAACAAAATGTAACCTTTGCAATGAAAATTTTCACGGAAATCCTTTGCCGTTTGGTAGAAATAACCTAATTTTGTGCTGTCTTAATGACAGAATGACATTTTTGAACTATAAATAGCAATACTATGAACGTTGAAAAAATCATGCAAGGCCTGCAGCAGAAACACGCAGGCGAGGCAGAATTCCTGCAAGCAGTCAGGGAAGTGTTAATCTCTATCGAGGATGTTTACAACCAGCATCCTGAGTTTGAGAAGGCTAAAATCATTGAGCGACTGGTGGAGCCCGAACGCATCACCACATTCCGTGTGCCCTGGGTAGACGACAAGGGTGAGGTACAGGTAAACATCGGTTATCGTGTACAGTTCAACTCAGCAATCGGCCCGTACAAAGGTGGTTTGCGCTTCCACCCGTCAGTGAACCTCAGCATCCTGAAGTTCCTCGGCTTTGAACAGACTTTCAAGAATGCACTGACCACACTGCCGATGGGTGGTGGTAAAGGTGGTTCGGACTTCGCTCCTCGTGGCAAGAGCGATGCTGAAATCATGCGTTTCTGTCAGTCGTTCATGACTGAGCTCTATAAGATTATCGGCCCGGATATGGACGTACCTGCTGGCGACATTGGTGTTGGTGGACGTGAGATTGGCTATCTGTTTGGACAGTACAAGAGACTGACCAGCCAATTCCACGGTGCAACCCTGACGGGTAAAGGACTGGAATGGGGTGGTTCTATCCTGCGCCCAGAGGCTACAGGTTATGGTGCACTCTACTTCGTACACCACATGATGGAGACTCACGGACTTGACATCAAGGGCAAGACGGTGGCTCTGTCTGGCTTTGGCAACGTGGCTTGGGGTGCAGCCAAGAAGGCTACCGAACTGGGTGCTAAGGTAATTACCATCAGCGGTCCTGACGGTTACATCTACGACCCAGAGGGTCTGGACGACGAGAAAATTGAGTATATGCTGGAGTTGCGTGCTAGCGGCAATGATGTTTGTCAGCCTTACGAGGAAGAATTCCCTGGCTCAAAGTTCTTTGCAGGCAAGAAGCCTTGGGAGCAGAAGGCAGACATCTATCTGCCATGTGCTACACAGAACGAGTTGAACGGCAACGATGCAGACATGATACTGGCCCAGAAGCCACTGTGCGTAGCTGAGGTCAGCAACATGGGATGCACAGCAGAGGCCGTTGACAAGTTCCTGGCTGCTGGTCAGCTGTTTGCTCCTGGCAAGGCTGTAAATGCTGGTGGTGTAGCAACCTCTGGTCTGGAGATGACCCAGAACTCAATGCGCATGGCTTGGACGGCTGAGGAAGTAGACCAGCGTCTGCACCAGATTATGTCTGGCATTCACGAGCAGTGCGTGAAATATGGCAAACAGGCTAATGGCTACGTAAACTACGTGAAGGGTGCCAATGTGGCTGGCTTCATGAAAGTAGCGAAGGCTATGTTGGCTCAAGGCATTGTATGATAGTAATACAAAAGATAGCTTTAATAGCATCATTACTGACATTAGGCTTTACCCCGTTGCACGCCCAAAGTGTGCAACGAGGTAAAGCTACGTTTTATTCCAAAAAAGCCACTGGCTCACGAACAGCCAATGGCGAACGGTTGCATCACGACAGTCTGACGTGTGCACACCGCACCTACCCTTTTGGCACCATGCTACGAGTGTATAACCCTGTCAATGGGAAAAGCGTAATAGTCAGGGTGACGGATCGTGGACCTTTTATCCGCGGACGTATTATTGACTTATCATGGAGGGCCGCCAAAGAACTGGACATCATCTCAGCAGGGGTAGCTATGGTTATCGTCCATAAACTGGATACTTTCATTGTTCCTTTCCAAGCTACCGACAAGATAGAAATGCCAGAACTGGAACTGGAAACCAACGAAGGTGCGCCAGCTCTTGTTCCGTTCTGGAAAGAAATGAAAGAGGCCCAAATGAAAGCTCAAAGGGCTGCTGAGAATACTAAAAAGCGGAAGACTAATGCTTCCGCGTCTGGAGGGAAAACTCCTTGAACTGTGATGTTATCTCATTGTTACCTTGTGCCACACCCACACGGATGATAGCTTGACCATCCTTTAGTTTCTTGTCAGCCAAAATAGTAGCAGTATAACGAACGCCGCTATTGGGAGCTATGCTCTCGACATGAAGATTAGGCGAGATATGGATATGCTTGTTGCCAGACACATCGAATACAGTAGGCTGGACATCATATAAGGTAACGGAAGACCGATTCATGATTTCGAAGGTGATACGACACTCCTCGCCTGCTCGGATGACACCATCGTGGTCGGCATCTATAAAACGAGCATTGCGGATTTCAATTAAGGAGTTATACTTGATACTATAACCAGGCTCTGCAGGATGCTTAGTCGGGTCGTAAGTGCTGGGGACAGCAGCAGTATACCCACCTTGTCCATTGCGTGGACCAGCACCATCGAAACTGATGCGGTCGTCACCGCTGTTGGTGGCATCAAAGCCACTATCATCGCTATATCCTCCCTGCTGCTGATAGGAGTAGTCATCATTGTCATACTGGCGCCTGCTACGGCGCTGAGTACGCTGTTGCTTATATTCCTCGTATTTTTGTTGCTCCTTCTGGTCGGCTGCAGAACCGATAGCAGCACCAACAATGGCTCCACCAGCCATTCCGACTATAGTACCCACGTCATGACCACGCCAACCACCGGAAATACCTCCAATGGCAGAACCTAAGATAGAGCCGAAAGCAGCACCTGTCGCAGCCCCTTCGCCTGTATAAGTGCCGCAGCTACTCATTAACACGCCACCGATGATCCATGTCAACATACTTTTCTTCATAACGCTATCTGTTTAAAGTTTCACATTGCAAAGATAAACATTATCAAGCATACGTCAAGAGGATTTTCCCGAAAAGATAAAAGGGAAATCCCTATTTGAGAAAAAAAACAAGTGGGGCATTGCTTTTGGCAACACCCCACTGCATTAGGTTTTCAATCGAAATATTACTCAGCCTTAGCCTCTTCAGCAGCAGCTTCCTCTGCCTTAGGAGCCTCCTCAACGGGAGCCTCAGCAGCCTCAGCCTTAGGAGCAGCAGACTTGCGTGAACGACGAGTCTTCTTCTCTGCTTTAGGAGTCTTGAGCATGTTCTCATCAAAGTCAACGAGCTCGATGAATGCGATATCAGCAGCATCGCCCTGACGGCTACCGAGCTTGATGATGCGGGTGTAACCACCGGGGCGGTCACCTACCTTCTGGGCTACAGTTCCGAAAAGCTCCTTCAGAGCCTCCTTGTTCTGCAGATAGCTGAATACTACACGACGGCTGTTAGTGCTGTCGTCCTTAGAGCGCGTGATGAGGGGCTCTACATATTTCTTAAGTGCCTTTGCCTTGGCGAGAGTCGTAGTGATTCTTTTGTGCATGATCAGTGAAATGGCCATGTTGGCAAGCATAGCACGACGGTGATCAGCAGTACGGCTCAAATGATTGAATTTCTTTCCGTGTCTCATTTTTCGTTTTTTCTTTAAGAGGACTTAGGATCGCGCCTTCTTCCAGGTCGTTTTACTCCTTGTCCAGTTTATACTTTGAAATATCGGTTCCAAACGACAGATTCAGACTCTCGAGCAAATCATCAAGCTCAGTGAGCGATTTCTTACCGAAGTTGCGGAACTTGAGGAGGTCGGTCTTGTTGTATTGTACGAGATCGCCAAGGGTCTCTACATCGGCAGCCTTCAGACAGTTCAGTGCACGAACCGAGAGGTTCATGTCAACCAACTTGGTCTTCAGCAACTGACGCATGTGTAGTACTTCCTCATCAAACTCCTGGTTGCCCTCAGCATCATTGTTCTCCAACGTGATCTTCTCATCTGAGAAGAGCATGAAGTGATAGATCAAGATCTTAGCGGCTTCCTTCAAGGCGTCCTTCGGGTGAATGGAACCATCCGTAGTTACTTCCAGCACGAGCTTATCGTAGTCGGTCTTCTGCTCAACACGATAGGGCTCAACGCTGTACTTAACGTTGCGGATTGGGGTGTAGATTGAGTCTATAGCTATCACATTGACATCGGTACAGAACTCACGATTCTCATCAGCGGGTACATAACCACGTCCTTTGTTAATAGTAAGATCAATCTGCATCGAAGCTTTGGAATCTAAATGACAAATCACCAATTCGGGATTTAACACTTCAAATCCAGTCAGATACTTGCCTATATCACCGGCTTTAAACTCGGTAGAATTCTCGACAGTGATGGAGACTTTCTCGTTCTCGAATTCTTCCACTACTTGCTTGAACCTAACTTGTTTCAGGTTCAAGATAATGTTGGTTACGTCTTCTTTTACACCAGGTACTGATGAGAACTCATGCTCAACACCGGCAATGCGGATGGTGTTGATAGCATAGCCCTCGAGTGATGAAAGAAGAATGCGGCGCAGGGCATTACCAATGGTAACACCGAAACCTGGCTCCAAAGGACGGAATTCAAACTTGCCGACCTTGTCAGAAGCCTCCAACATTACGACTTTATCAGGTTTTTGAAATGCTAATATCGCCATTAATTTAAATGATTTTAGTTCTTAGAGTACAACTCAACGATTGACTGTTCCTTAATGTTCTCAGGGATGTCAGCGCGCTCCGGCATGTGCAGGAACTTACCGCTCTTTGTCTGCTCTTCCCACTCAATCCAGGGATACTTGCTGTGATTGAAACCAGCAAGGGCAGCCTCGATAACCTCGAGAGACTTAGCCTTCTCACGAACACCAACAATCATGCCGGGCTTAACCTGGAATGAAGGAATGTTGACAACTTTTCCGTCAACAACAATGTGCTTGTGGCTAACCAACTGACGAGCAGCAGCACGTGTAGGTGCAAGACCCAAACGGAATACTACATTGTCAAGACGGCTCTCAAGCAACTGGAGCAGCACCTCACCGGTGATACCCTCAGCCTTAGCTGCCTTCTCGAAAAGGTTACGGAACTGGCGCTCAAGAACACCATAAGTGTACTTGGCCTTCTGCTTCTCTGCCAACATGACAGCATACTCCGACTGCTTGCGGCGACGGTTGTTGCCATGCTGTCCAGGAGGGAAGTTTCTCCTAGACAAAACTTTGTCCGGGCCGAAGATGGCTTCTCCAAATCGGCGGGCAATTTTTGATTTCGGTCCAATATATCTTGCCATAATCTATAAATAAAATATTCTTTGTTACTATTGTCTAGATATTCTAGAAACTCTAGATTTCCTAGAAATTAAACACGACGACGCTTTGGAGGACGACAGCCATTGTGTGGCAGTGGCGTAACGTCTACAATCTCAACGACCTCGATACCTGCACCATGAACGGCACGGATAGCGGACTCACGACCGTTACCGGGACCCTTCACATAAGCCTTTACCTTACGCAGACCCAGGTCAAAAGCGACCTTTGCGCAATCCTCTGCAGCCATCTGGGCAGCATAAGGAGTGTTCTTCTTAGAACCACGGAAGCCCATCTTACCGGCAGAAGACCAAGAAATAATCTGACCCTCGTCGTTTGCGAGTGATACAATAATATTATTGAAAGAACTGTGTACGTGCAGCTGACCGATAGCGGTAACCTTCACGTTTCTCTTCTTTGAAGTGACTGTTTTCTTTGCCATAATTCTTAATCCTTAAATTGTTAAACTAAAAATTACTTCGTGGCCTTCTTCTTGTTTGCAACAGTCTTCTTCTTACCCTTACGTGTACGAGCATTATTCTTTGTGCTCTGACCACGAACGGGCAGACCGTTACGATGACGGACTCCACGATAGCAACCAATATCCATCAGTCGCTTGATGTTCAACTGGATCTCACTGCGGAGATCACCTTCTACTTTGAATTCAGCGCCGATGATTTCACGGATCTTGGCAGCCTGGTCGTCACTCCATTCGTTGACTTTCAGGTCGCGGCTCACGCCGGCCTTGTCCAAAATCTTTGCTGAACTACTTCGACCAATACCATAGATATAGGTCAATGCGATTTCGCCACGCTTCTCTTGGGGCAAATCTACTCCAACAATTCTTATTGCCATTTGTTAAAACTAAAAAAATAATAATGTTAAATTCGAATTTTTCGCTAAAAAGCATGCAAAGGTACGCAGAATTTCTGATATTCCGCTACCTTTTTATGCTTATTTAACATAAAAATCAACCCTGACGCATCTTGTACTTGGGGTTCTTCTTGTTGATAACGAACAGACGACCCTTGCGACGTACAATCTTACAATCGGGGGTACGCTTCTTCAATGATGCTCTTGTCTTCATTTTATTTGGTCTCCTTATTATTTGTATCTAAATACAATTCGTCCTTTTGTCAGGTCATAGGGGCTCATTTCAACCTTCACCTTGTCACCGGGAAGAATCTTAATGTAATGCATACGCATCTTCCCGGAGATGTGAGCAATAATGGGCACACCATTCTCTAACTCTACGCGGAACATCGCATTGGATAAAGCCTCAACAATTGTTCCGTCTTGCTCTATAGCGCCTTGCTTTGCCATAATTTAATATAGTTTTCCTTCTATACGTTCTACTTCTTCAAACGAGGATAAAATCTCAGCCTTTCCTTTTCGCACCGCAACGGTATGTTCAAAATGAGCTGCTGGTTTTCCGTCTTGCGTACGGATAGTCCAACGATCATGTGCATCCATATAGATGTCCCGTTTACCCATGGTAATCATCGGTTCAATAGCTATGCACATGTTTGCTTTCAGCATAACACCATTTCCACGTCTTCCATAGTTTGGAACCCTAGGATCTTCATGCATCTCACGACCGATACCATGACCAGTCAACTCGCGCACTATTCCATACCCGTGGGCTTCGCAATGGTCCTGCACTGCACTACTAACGTCACCAAGATGATGACCAGCAACTGCTTGTTCGATGCCCAAATAGAGAGACTCCTTGGTAACTCGGAGCAACTCTTTGATTTCGGGATTTACCTCACCTACACAAAATGTATAGCAAGAATCTCCACAAAATCCATTGAGCAACGTTCCGCAATCTACAGAAATGATATCGCCATCCTTTAGTATAGTGCTCTGATTAGGCACTCCATGAACAACGACCTCATTCACCGAGGTGCAGATGCTGGCAGGGAACGGCCCTCCATAGGGATTGGGGAAACCCTTGAAAGTGGGGATTGCTCCATGGTCACGAATAAACTCATCCGCAATCTTATCCAACTGGAGGGTCGTTACGCCAGGCTTGATATGTTTTGCTAATTCGCCAAGTGTCTTACCAACAAGTTGGTTAGCCTGACGCATCAGCTCGATTTCGTCTTCAGTCTTCAGAAATATCTTCATACAGACTTAGTAGGCACTCACTCCGCCACGTCCGTGGATACGGCCTGAGTTCAACAGACCGTCGTAGTGACGCATGAGCAGATGACTCTCAATCTGCTGGAGTGTGTCGAGCACAACACCAACAAGAATCAGCAGAGAGGTTCCGCCGAAGAACTGAGAGAATGCATCCTGCACGTTCAATAGTCCAGCCAAAGCTGGCATGATAGCAATGAAAGCGATGAACAGAGAACCAGGCAGAGTGATGCGAGACATCACAGTGTCAATGAAATCTGCTGTTGGCTTACCAGGCTTAATACCAGGGATAAAGCCATTGTTACGCTTCATGTCTTCAGCCATCTGAGTAGGATTGAGCGTGATAGCAGTATAGAAATAGGTGAATGCGATGATCAGTAATGCAAAGATGATATTGTATGTCCAGCTATGATGATCAAGCATAGAGCGAACAAACCAGTTTGCATTCTCCGGAGCTGCATACTGAACGAAGGCCAGCGGGATGAACATCAGTGCCTGAGCAAAGATGATTGGCATCACGTTAGCAGCGAATAGTTTCAGAGGGATGTACTGACGGGCACCACCATACTGCTGGTTGCCTACAAGACGCTTTGCATACTGTACAGGAACCTTGCGGACACCCTGTACCAAAACGATAGCTGCGCAAACAACTGCATAGAGAATGATAATCTCAACAAGGAACATCACCAGACCACCACCTGTAATAGCGGTGAAACGAGAAGTTACCTCCTGAATGAACGCCTGTGGCAGACGAGCGATAATACCAATCATAATGATCAGTGAGATACCATTACCTATACCCTTATCCGTAATGCGCTCTCCAAGCCAAAGGATGAACATACTACCGGCAGCCAGGATGATTGTTGCTGGGAATACGAATACTGACCAGCTAATACCTGAAGCCAAAGCAGCACCGGCCTGCATCTTCAGATTGATGAGGTAACTAGGTGCCTGGAACAGCAGGATAGCTACTGTCAGGTACCTAGTATAAGTCATAATCTTCTTGCGACCGCTCTCACCCTCACGCTGCATCTTCTGGAAATAAGGCACAGCGACAGCAAGGAGCTGCATAACGATAGAAGCAGAGATGTAAGGCATGATTCCAAGCGCAAAGATGGATGCGTTGGAGAATGCACCACCGGAGAACATATCAAGCAGCGACATCAGACCACCAGCAGTCTGTGACTGCAGTTTGTCCAACAGGGCCGGATTGATACCAGGAAGTACTACGAATGAACCAAAACGGTAAATCGCTACAAACAGAAGTGTTATCAGGATGCGCTGACGCAGGTCCTCAATCTTCCAAATGTTCTTCAGTGTCTCTATTAACTTCTTCATTGTTGTCTATTAGATAATTGTTGCGTTACCTCCAACTGCCTTGATAGCTTCCTCGGCAGTCTTTGAGAATGCGTTAGCTTCAACGTCTACTTTTGCTTTCAACTCACCGTTACCAAGAACCTTTACCAGCTCCTTGCCGTTGGTCAAGCCGGCAGCAACCAGCTCTGCAACGCCAATCTTAGTAAGGTTCTTCTCCTCTGCCAGTTTCTGCAGAGTAGAGAGGTTAACAGCAAAGTATTCCTTGTGGTTGATGTTCTTAAAACCAGACTTTGGAACACGACGCTGCAGTGGCATCTGACCACCCTCGAAACCAATCTTCTTCTTGTAACCTGAGCGAGCCTTGGCACCCTTGTGACCACGAGTAGAGGTACCGCCGAGACCAGAGCCTGGTCCGCGACCGATTCTACGACGTGAATGTGTAGAGCCCTCAGCTGGTTTTAAAGTATGTAGTTTCATAATCGTATCTATTTTAAAATGTGATTAAATTAATCGATAACTTCCACCAGATGGTGAACTTTACGAATCATACCGCGGATAACAGGACTATCTTCCTTCTCAACAACCTGAGAAATCTTGTGAAGACCCAGGGCCTCGAGGGTGCGCTTCTGATCTACGGGATAACCGATCTTGCTCTTAATCTGCTTAATCTTAATTGTTGCCATAGTTCTTTCTCCTTTTATCCTCTAAATACTTTATCCATACTAATGCCACGTGTGCCAGCTACAGTGTAGGCATCACGCATCTGACTCAATGCTACGATGGTAGCCTTTACCAGATTGTGGGGGTTAGAAGAACCCTTTGACTTAGCAAGTACGTCCTTAACACCAACACTCTCCAGTACGGCACGCATAGCACCACCGGCCACCAGTCCAGTACCGGCTGCAGCGGGCTTTAAGAATACCTGAGCACCACCGAAGCGAGCTTCCATCTCGTGAGGAATAGTACCCTTCAATACGGGAACTTTTACCAGATTCTTCTTAGCTGCCTCAACACCCTTGGCGATAGCGGCGGTAACCTCACCTGCCTTGCCAAGTCCCCAGCCGATGATGCCGTTACCGTCACCGACAACGACAATAGCTGCGAATGTAAAGGTGCGACCGCCCTTTGTTACCTTGGTAACACGGTTGATGGCAACCAGTCTGTCTTTCAACTCTACGTCACTATTTACTTTTACTTTGTTCATTGCCATAATCGTTTAGAATTTAAGTCCACCTTTACGTGCTGCATCAGCCAATGACTTTACACGGCCATGGTAGAGATAACCGTTACGGTCGAAGACAACGGCAGTAACGCCAGCCTCCTGAGCCTTCTTGGCTACCAACTCACCCACCTTCTCAGCCTGCTCGATCTTAGGCATAGCCTCAAGACCCAGTGATGATGCAGATGCAAGTGTTTTACCCTCCAAATCGTTAATCACCTGAACGTAGATCTGCTTGTTAGAGCGGAACACGCTCATACGAGGACGCTCGGCGGTGCCGAATACGTTCTTACGAATTCTGTATTTAATCTTGATTCGTCTTTCAATCTTCTTTGTTGTCATAATCTTTAATCTTTAATTAAGTTTAACCATAAGATTACTTAGCCGAGGCTGACTTACCCGACTTACGACGGATAACCTCGCCCTTGAACAAGATACCCTTACCCTTATAAGGCTCCGGCATACGGAAAGAACGAATCTTTGCACAAATCATACCCAGCAACTGCTTGTCGCAAGACTCCAGGATAATCTGAGGATTCTGGTTACGCTCCATTTTGGTCTCTACCTTAACCTCCTTAGGAAGCTGGATAAAGATAGGATGTGTATAACCCAGTGAGAACTCGATGATGTTACCCTGGTTTGAAACACGGTAACCAACACCGACCAGTTCCATTTCCTTCTTATAACCCTCACTTACGCCAACAACCATATTGTTGATCAATGCGCGGTAAAGACCATGGAAAGCCTGCTTCTGCTTAATGTTAACAGGGCTGTTCTCGTCGATTTCAAATGTTACATGACCATCAGCGATAGACATCTTAATAGATGGATCTACCTTCTGGGCGAGCTCGCCCTTAGGACCTTTTACGGTAACAACACCATCCTGACCCTGGGCAACAGTAACGCCAGCAGGGATACTAATTGGTAATTTTCCTATTCTTGACATAATCAAATCCTCCAATTAATAAACGTAGCAAAGAACTTCGCCGCCAATCTTCAACTGGGCAGCTTCTTTGTCTGTCATTACACCTTGGGATGTAGATAAGATGGCGATACCTAATCCGTTAATTACTCTCGGCATGTTCTTATAACCAGTGTACTTACGAAGACCTGGTGTAGACACGCGCTTCAGGCATTTGATGGCATTTGCCTTGGTGGCAGGGTCATACTTCAAGGCAACCTTGATAGTACCCTGAGGGCCATCCTCAACGAACTTGTAGTTCAGGATGTAACCCTTCTCGAAGAGGATCTTAGTGATTTCCTTCTTCAAGTTAGACGCAGGAACCTCAACCACGCGGTGGTTGGCCAGAATGGCGTTTCTGAGTCTGGTCAGATAATCTGCTATTGGATCTGTCATAAATTAAATTGTTTAATTAATCGGGACTGCCCCGACAATATTAAATAAATAAAATCTCTTGTCTCTAATTACCAGCTTGCCTTCTTAACGCCTGGAATCAGACCGCTTGATGCCATCTCACGGAACTGGATACGTGAAAGACCGAACTGGCGCATGTAACCCTTGGGACGACCAGTGATCTTGCAACGATTGTGCAGGCGGATAGGGTTGGCATTCTTGGGGATAGCCTGAAGGGCACGAGCAGCCTCGTATGCTTCTGCGGGATCCTCAGATGTTGCGATAATCTTCTTCAAGGCTGCACGCTTTTCAGCGTAACGGGCAACGAGCTTAGCGCGCTTTACCTCACGAGCCTTCATTGATTCTTTTGCCATATCTCTTAATCGTTTTTAGCGTTCTTAAAAGGAAGACCGAAAGCCTTCAGCAGAGCATAACCCTCTTCATCCGTCTTAGCGGTGGTTACGAAGGTAATGTTCATACCCTGAATGCGGTCTACGGTATCAATGTTAATCTCGGGGAAGATGATCTGCTCCTGTACACCGAGTGTATAGTTACCACGACCATCGAACTTGCTCTCAATACCCTTGAAGTCACGGATACGGGGCAAAGCCACGCGAACGAGCTTCTCCAAGAACTCATACATACGCTCACGACGCAGTGTTACCATAACGCCGATAGGCATCTTCTTACGCAGTTTGAAGTTGGCGATATCCTTCTTAGAATATGTAGCCACAGCCTTCTGACCAGTAATAGTGGTTATCTCGTTGATAGCTACATCGATGATTTTCTTGTCCTGTGTAGCATCACCCAGACCCTGGTTGATGACAATCTTCTTCAGGACGGGAACCTGCATCTTAGAGCTATAGTTGAACTGCTTCTCCAATGCCGGAGCAATCTGCTCGACATAGGTTTTCTTCAATTGTGCTGTATTTGCCATTACTTAATCTCCTCCCCTGACTTTTTAGCGATACGAATAACGTTCTTGCCCTCGTGCTTGATAGCCACGCGAGTAGCCTTACCGCTCTTCGGGTCAATCAGACTTAAATTAGAGATATGTATCGGAGCTTCCTGCTTTACGATACCTCCCTGTGGGTTCTTAGCGCTCGGCTTTGTGCTCTTAGAGACCATGTTCACGCCCTCTACGATGGCACGCTGCTTCTCAACGAGAACCTTGAGCACCTTACCAGTCTTGCCCTTGTCCTCACCGGCCAGGACCATGACTGTATCGTTTTTTCTGATATGTAACTTAGCCATTACTTAAATACTTTTTTATTGTTAAAGAACCTCAGGTGCTAATGAAACGACCTTCATGTTAACGGCACGGAGCTCACGGGCAACGGGGCCGAAGATACGGCTACCGCGGAGCTCACCGGCGTTGTTCAACAGTACACAGGCATTGTCGTCAAAGCGGATGTATGAACCATCAGCGCGACGGATTTCCTTCTTAGTACGAACAACCAGAGCCTTTGATACTGCACCCTTTTTAACGTCACTTGTTGGGATTGCGTTCTTAATAGCAACAACAATCACGTCACCTACGCTGGCGTAACGACGGCGAGTACCACCCAGCACACGAATGCAAAGGGCCTCACGAGCGCCACTATTGTCAGCAACGGTCAGTCTTGTTTCTGTTTGTATCATAATTACTTAGCCTTTTCTACGATTTGTACTAATCTCCATCTCTTAGTCTTAGAGAGAGGACGGGTTTCCATGATGAGCACTGTATCACCTACATTGCACTCATTCTTCTCATCGTGAACATGGTATTTCTTTGTCTTCTGGACAAACTTACCATAAATAGGGTGCTTCTCCTTGAACTTAGCTGCAATAACAATGGTTTTATCCATCTTGTTGCTGATAACGACACCCTGTCTTGTCTTTCTTAAATTTCTTGTTTCCATCTGGACCATTATTATTTGTTAAGTTCTCTCTGACGGAGTTCTGTCTTCATACGTGCAATATCACGACGTGCAGCCTTAATCTGTGATGGATTCTCCAGCGGAGTAACAGCGTGGTTCAACTTCATCTGGTTGTACTTAGCAGTCTCGCTCTCAATGCGCTCGGCCAGTTCCTTGGTCTCGAGGCCCTTAATTTCTGTCATCTTCATAGCTTAAGCGTTTTTATCGTAATCACGTCTAACAACAAACTTAGTCTTTACGGGGAGCTTCTGAGCACCGAGACGCAGAGCCTCTTTGGCTGTCTCAAAAGGAACACCCTCTACTTCGAAGAGGATACGACCCGGGGTTACAGGTGCTACCCATCCTGCGGGATCACCCTTACCTTTACCCATACGTACGTCAGCAGGCTTACGAGTGATGGGTTTGTCCGGGAAGATACGAATCCAAACCTGACCTTCACGGTTCATGTAACGATTGATAGCAACACGAGCTGCCTCAATCTGGCGGCTGTCGATCCATTTGGCATCAAGAGTCTTGATTCCGAAAGAGCCGAAAGCCAGCTGTGTTCCGCGGTGGGCGTTGCCTTTATTGCCACGTCCGTCCTGCGGTCTTCTATATCTTACTCTTTTTGGTTGTAACATGATAGCTTCTTTCTTTTTGAATTAATTACTTTTTCTTATTGCGGAATCTTCTGCCACCGTTGTTACCACCGTTAGCGCGGCCTGCGCCCTTCTCCTGAGTGAAGTTAGGAGCCAAGTCTACCTTTCCATAAACCTCACCACGGCAAATCCAGACTTTCAGACCCAGCAGACCAACTTTGGTCAGTGCCTCTGCCTGGCAGTAATCGATGTCAGCACGGAAGGTGTGCAGTGGAGTACGTCCTTCCTTAATCATCTCGCTACGTGCGATTTCAGCACCGTTCAGACGACCTGAGATCTGCACTTTGATACCCTCTGCTCCAGCACGCATTGTGTTAGCAACAGCCATCTTGATAGCACGACGGTAAGCAATCTTACCCTCTATCTGGCGAGCGAGGTTGTTGGCTACGATGTTTGCATCGAGCTCGGGCTTCTTAACTTCAAAAATATTAATCTGAATCTCCTTATCGTAGAGTTTCTTCAGCTCTTCCTTGAGCTTGTCAACATCCTGACCACCCTTACCAATGACCAGACCCGGACGGGCTGTGCAAATGGTGATGGTAACCAGCTTCAGTGTGCGCTCGATGACAATCTTCGAGATGCTAGCCTTGGCCAGACGCTCGTTCAGATACTTACGGATTTTCTGATCCTCTACCAGGTTGTCTCCGAAGTTCTTGCCTCCGAACCAATTTGAATCCCAACCCTTGACGATTCCAAGACGGTTGCTAATTGGATTAACTTTCTGTCCCATACCTTTTACTTATCATTAGTTTTAGCGTCAACAAACAGAGTTACGTGGTTCGAACGCTTGCGGATACGATAACCACGGCCCTGAGGTGCCGGTCTCATACGTTTCATTGTCACACCCTCATCGACGAAGACGCGGCTTACATACAGTTCACCGTCTTCAGCCTTGCGGTCATTCTTAGCCTCCCAGTTAGCGATAGCTGAGCGGAGCAGTTTCTCCACATTCTCTGAAGCTGCCTTCTTAGAGAATCTCAGAACACCGAGTGCGCGATTTACCTCCATGCCGCGAATCATGTCAACGACATAGCGCATCTTGCGTGGTGAAGAGGGACAGCCTTTCAGCTTTGCAAAATACTGTGTCTTATTGGCTGCCTTAATCTTTTCAGCCATTAATCTTTTTCTGTTTCCCATTATTGCTTCTTTTTAAATGGATGAACCTGTATTACTTCTTGTTACCGGCATGGCCACCAAAACGACGCGTCGGAGCGAACTCACCGAGCTTGTGTCCCACCATGTTCTCAGTAACGTAAACAGGGATAAATTTATTTCCGTTATGAACTGCAATGGTATGTCCCACGAAATCGGGGGAAATCATTGAAGCTCTGGCCCAAGTCTTCACGACATTCTTCTTACCGCTCTCATTCATAGCGAGAACTTTCTTCTCGAGCGATACGTTGATGTACGGGCCTTTTTTTAATGAACGACTCATAATTTACTCTTTCTTAACTTCGTGATTACTTCTTGTTAGCTCTTTCGATGATGTACTTGTTCGAAAGCTTCTTCGGTGCGCGAGTCTTGAGACCCTTAGCATACAAGCCCTTACGTGAACGTGGGTGTCCACCAGACTGACGGCCTTCACCACCACCCATTGGGTGATCATGTGGGTTCATAACAACACCACGGTTGTGAGGACGCTGACCCAACCAGCGTGAGCGACCAGCCTTACCAGACTGCTCCAGAGCGTGGTCTGAGTTACCTACACTACCAATAGTAGCTTTACAAGCAGAGAGTACCTGACGGGTCTCACCTGAAGGGAGTTTAATCACGCAGTAGCTGCCTTCGCGAGAAGTCAACTGAGCGAAATTACCAGCCGAACGAACGAGCAGGGCACCCTGTCCTGGACGTAACTCAATGTTGTGAATTACAGTACCAACGGGGATGTTTGCAAGTGGGAGCGCATTACCTACCTCAGGCACTGCGTCTGCACCTGACATCAAGGTTGCACCAACCTCAAGTCCGTTAGGAGCAATAATATAACGTTTTTCACCATCAGCGTAGTAAAGCAGAGCGATACGAGCCGAACGGTTTGGATCGTACTCAATTGTCTTAACTACAGCTGGAACACCATCTTTCTCTCGCTTGAAGTCGATCAGACGATACTTCTTCTTGTGACCACCACCCATATAGCGGACAGTCATCTTACCGGTGTTATTACGACCACCGGTTGAACGCTTACCGTAAACGAGAGACTTCTCTGGCACGGATGCAGTAATATCCTCGAACGTGCCAATAACCTTGTGTCTTTGACCCGGAGTTACGGGTTTTAATTTACGTACTGCCATTTCTTATTACTGAATATTGCTATAAAAATCAATAGTATCGCCCTCCTTAAGAGTAACGATTGCTTTCTTGAACGCATTCTTCTGACCTCTCACGAGACCTGCCTTAGTATAGCGCGACGAGCGCTTGCCAGCATAGCGAAGAGTATTTACGTCCTCTACAGTTACATTATACAGAGCCTCGATCTCCTTAGCGATCTCAACCTTGTTAGCCTCGGGCTTAACGATGAAACCATACTTGGCCTGAGCCTTCTTGGTCACTTCCTCACCGCGATGCTTACCAGTCTTTGGCTTATAAGTTCTGTCGACCGAAGACTTCTCTGTAATGTTATTCATTTTCTCTGTAATCAGAGGCTTTATAATAAATGCCATATCTTTAGTCTCCTTTATTTATTTAAAACACCGTCGATAGCCTTCAGAGAGTTCTCAGTAACAACCATCACGTCAGCATTCAGCACTTTGTAGGTGTTGATGTTGCTGGCGATAATGCACTCAGACTTCTGCAAGTTGCGAGCCGACAAATATACATTTTTATTTGCCTCTGGCAAAACCATCAGTACCTTCTTACCATCGACTTTCAGATTTTTTGCAATATTTACGAATTCTTTAGTCTTTGGAGCCTCAAAGTTGAAGTCCTCAACTACGATGATTGCATTCTCCTGAGCCTTGTAAGACAGAGCCGACTTACGAGCCAGCACCTTTACCTTCTTGTTCAGCTTGAAGCCATAGTCACGAGGTGTAGGACCGAATACGCGACCACCACCACGCAGCAGAGGTGAGTTGATATCACCATGACGAGCACCGCCGCCGCCCTTCTGGCGACCCAGCTTGCGGGTAGAACCAGCATGCTCGCTACGTTCCTTAGCTTTAGCAGTTCCCTGGCGCTGATTGGCCATATACTGCTTTACGTCCAAATAGATAACATGGTCGTTAGGTTCAATTCCGAAGATGGCCTCGTTCAACGTAACCTTTCTTCCGGTCTCCTGACCCTTGATGTTCAATACGTTAATTTCCATAGCTTACTTCTCGATTAAAACTGTTGAACCATTACATCCAGCGCAGCTGCCCTTCACAAGAATCAGGTTGTGCTCTGGAATTACCTTTAACACTTTGAGGTTCTGCGTCGTAACACGGTCGCCACCCATCTGGCCACCCATACGCATGCCCTTGAACACCTTGGCGGGATAAGAACAAGCACCGATAGAACCCGGCTTACGCAGACGGTCGTCCTGACCGTGGGTGCTCTGACCTACGCCACCGAAACCGTGACGTTTTACTACACCCTGGAAACCTTTACCTTTAGAGGTGCCTACGATGTCAACGAACTCAGTGTCGTTGAACAACTCAACGGTGATGGTGTCACCGAGGTTGTGCTCCTCTTCGAACTTGAACTCGGCCAAGTGGGCCTTTGGTGTTGTACCTGCCTTCTTGAAGATTCCCATCATAGCCTTGGTGGTGTTCTTTTCTTTCTTCTCACCATAAGCCAACTGAAGGGCAGCGTAACCGTCCTTCTCGACGGTCTTTACCTGCGTAACAACACAAGGACCAGCTTCGATAACAGTGCACGGTACATTCTTACCGTCGGCACTGAAAACGGATGTCATTCCGATTTTTCTTCCAATTAATCCTGGCATTTCAGTTTAAATTTAAATAATAATGTGAATATATTCTGTTTCTTTTTAAGTGCCGCCATAAGAACTGCGCAGCAAAACACACTTAAAAAGACACGCACTCACTTCTTCCAAATTGAAGGTTAAGTCGCTCTTTGTCAGCGTATTGATGGCCTGCCGGCCAGCGCAATACTCACTTTAGCGGCTGCAAAGGTACACATAATAAATAATATACACAATACTTCTAGGTAGTAATATAACATTATTTAACTGATTTAGACATTTTTAGCAGTTACTCTTGTGCTTTTCCCTTCCAACTTCAGCCCACAAGGGACTATTCCCATGTGAGCCGAAGTAGAATGACGCTGTCATGTGTCACTTTTGTCATGTGTCATGTGTCAGGCGACGTGCTTCGTATAGTACTTTTCCGTCTTGACATAGATTTTCAGGTCGTCTTTGTAGTCCACCCACTCACGACGCTTCCACTGACTCAGCAGGTTGCCGCGCTGCTTGACCTCAGGACACTCCGCACGCTCCAGCACATCGTACTCCTCGCGGGTGAAGGTGTCGCCCAACTGCTCCAGCATACAGGGCACGCCGGGCTTCATGATGCGGTTGTCGCGCTCCAGCTTTTCCTTGATGTCCTGTCCCAGCAGACACATCTTACACCACATATCGTAGTCGAACGACCAGGTAATGAAGTCCTCGATTTCCTTGCTCCACTTCTTGCCGCACATAATGTAGAGCTGAATGCTCTTGCGGAAGGCGATGGCTACAGCACGATAGGCGAACTGCATGTACGAATCGTTGCCCATCATCAGCGCACGCTCCTCTGCACGGTCCAACAGCGACTCTGCCAGACGTTTGGCCTGCGGACAGACAATGACACCCTTGGCCGAATCCAGACGCGCAATGAAGACATAAAGCTTCTTATCGAACGTCTCGTCGTAGCGGCCGAACTTAGGACGTCGGTCTACATCTTCCTTCACGATGGTACAAAGGTTCACGCGCGAGGCGGTACCATTGTCGATGTTGCCGCCCAGCAGACTCTTGGCCGTTGCAGGCGTCGTGGAGAACACGATGTTCCAGCGCATCACGGAGCGCGACTTGACGGACTGCGTGCCCACACGCTCCTGACCATAGACGTCTGAGTCGAAGTCACGACGGATAATCTGGGTCACCTCCGACACGGAACCACCCGACACCTTCTTCAACTGCTCCACCTCGTCCATTCGGGTGAAGAGAGCCTTGTCGCCGGCTCGCTCGGCATCCTCCATACGCTGACAGAGGGCGGCATTGGTCATGTCAGCATCCACTATCTGCACGCAGATGTCTTTGGGACGCTCGGGCTTCTCGGCATTGGCACCCTTCTGGTTGGTAGCATCAGCCCACTCCTTCTCCTTGGCGCGGGCCAGCTTGTCGCGCTGTGCGATGGGCTGCAGAATGTGGTCAATCGGTTCCTTGATACACGACTTACCGATAGACATCGGAGCCACCAGTCCGTCGATGAGGGTCAGCTCCATCTGGGTGTTGTTCCAGTACTCTGCCTTCAAACCGCCCGTATAGGTGGCGAAAGCGGGAAAGATGCAGGTGGCAATGGCAGGCTGAATCTTCTGGGGCATCGTCTTCGACTGCTGGCGACGGCAAGCACTCTCGATGGTCGCGTTCACGCGCTGCTGCTCTTCACCGTAGTTGGGCAGCACGCGCTGAATCCAGCGTGAATCGTCGTTGCAGATGTAGCGCAGATGACAGGCCATCGTGTAGATGAAGGCATTGCGCGAGCCATGGACGGGAATACCACCCAACTGGTCGGCCAGCTCCTCGACGATGTAGTCGTAAGGGATGCCCATGTAGTCGGCGGGGTAGTCACACGGCTGAGAACTCAGCTCTGTGGATGTCGGCCCATTTTTGGACTCACATGACAAGCCAGCATTTTTGCTTTCTTGCGACGTCGGCTCAATTTTGAGCTCACGTCCGTCAATGGTCAGTCCGCGGTCGAGATAAGCCTGCTGACGGGCTTTCACCTCTTCCTCAGGCAACTCGGCATACCAGTTCTCACTGAGGTACAGGCGCGACTTGCTGTCGGTGATGTAGATCATACGCTCAGGTGAGCAGCAATCCTCGTCGAAGGCTACACCCAGTGCCTGGCAGTAAGCCTCCTGTGCCTCACGGATGGTCATACCCATCGGGATGCGGATGTCGATGTGCAGCTTGCCCGATGCCGAATAGTCCATGTGCAGCAGCTGGTCTTTCCAAATGCCCTCCTCAGTATTAAGAAGGTACGCACGCGTGATGGCACCCTCCACCTGACTGGCATCGTCAATGTCGACGCACGTCTGCCAGGTAAATGCCTCGGGGATGATCGTTGCCTGGCTGCGACGGTCGTCCTTGAAACGGAAGTAGTGCGGGCAGCGGAAAGGCAGGTTAGCCTTCAGCGCACGACGCTCATCAGAGTCTTCGGCCTTGCGGATGCTTGCCACCAGCTGGGCCAGTTCGTCACTCTCAGTCAGCTCGAAATACTTTCCAAGTGACTGCTCAAACACCCAACCCTTGCTCTTCGGAGCGTTCATGGCAGGATTCATACACAATTTGTTCTTTGCAAAAATTTCTTTACTTCGCATAGGCTTAATTTTTAAAAGTTAAACTTAAATTTATCGATGCAAAGTTAGCAATAAAATAGGGTATTACCAACCTTGTAGCCAATAATACCACATATTTCTGATTTCGGAAAATTTCGGAAGGAGTTCGGAAATATTTCGGAAACTACTTGGAAATTTTTGGACGTTTTTGGAAAATTGCGGAAATTTTATTCCATAAAAAGCGGACTGAAGTAGGTGTAAATCTCCTCGCAGACCGTCCTGTCGGCAGCCTCCCTCCAGTCGTCATGAGGATTACTGATCCACTCATGCCACGAGCGGCTGTCTTTGATGATTTTGTAGTCACCGCTCTTCCTCACCGTGTCAACACCCTTTCCGGGTAACATCGAGAGAATCAGACGGTCAAACTTGTTGGGAATGTTCGTCATCAGCAGTCCTTCGTCCATCATCACCCTCATCACCAGCGCCCACGTCCAGTTCTCATCGTTCTCCACTTTGTCGTTTATCTCGCGAATGATCATCACCAGCTGCTCGGCTTTCTCGCCCTTGCGGAATTTGGGGGAAATCGAGTTAGGCAGGTCCTGCAGGTCTTTCAGCCGCTCCACTTCGTTGCCCGTGTTCAGCCTGCTGGCAACCGTCTCGCCCTGTTCAGCCTTGCCCTCGTGCTCAGCCCACGCGGTTATCAGCGTGCGATAAGGGCGCCGTTTGGCTTCTGTACGCTCCTTCAACCCCTGCTCTACTACAAAATCGATGGGGATGGGTGTCAGTCGTTTTTCTGTATCGTTCATCTTCTCGCGTGCGTACATTTATAATAATTTATCCTCATCGGGAGCGGGTTCGTAATACTCCTTACGGCTGTTCAGCAGGTCAATGAAGTGCTGTTCCCAGCCGTCGGGCGTCTCAAACTTGATGAGCAAGGCGTCCTTGTCAAAGCACGATTCGTAAATCATGTGCTGATAGTGCAGCTCCTTATAGACCTCTTCCACAGAGCCGCGGGCATAGAAATAGAAGCCCGACGACACATAGCTGCGGGCCAGCAAGTGCTCGTGGGTACCATCGAACGAGATGCTGACGTCGTAGACGTTCTCGTCAATCAGTTTACCCTCATCGTCCTTCATCAACTCACCTTTCTCGTCACGCGCCTTGTCCCAGACCACCTTGACACCCAGCAGGCTCAGACGTTCCCACAGGTAGGCAAACTCCACGGGCTCTTCCTGTTCGAGGTCATACTTCACTATCTCTGCCAATGCACGCAGTCCTACGTGTGGGTCGCGCTCGTTGCACACCACGCGGCAGTCGCCCAGCGTGGCCTCAGTAATCAGCGCACCAGCAGCCAACTCGCCGCCTTCGTCAATCATCGGATACTGACTGGCTTCGAAAATGCCGAATTCGGTGTCGTCCCAAACGGTCATCGTGGCGATGTGCCTGCCTATACGTCCCCCCGCATAGATGATGTTATAGGGGGCATCGAGTTTCAAAATACTATTGTTCATCGTTGTTGTTGATTTCTATCTATCTGCAAAGTTACGCAATATTTCCGACATCGCCAAAATCAGCGTCACCCAAATCGTGACAATTATGACAAATGACGCCGTCAGATTTTGACCAGCAAGATTCCGGAAATACCCTCAATTTTACCCATACTTTTATATAATATAAATATTATATATAAGTATGAAGTTCTTTCGCAGTAAACCCCAGGATTCGCCCTCTCGAAAAATGACGCTGTCATTTGTCACGTTTGTCATACTCCCGAGGGAATTTTTGCTACCATAGGAGGAAAAAATTTTTCCCTAGTATAGTAGCAATTGCTACCATTAATACCCCGTTTTCCGCATGACAATCACCCCCTCGAAAACCACTATCTGCACCCGATTTTCCGCGCTCCGACCGCCCTTTTCCGCCATCCAAGCCCCCATTTCGTCCATCATACCATCTTTTTCTCTTTCGTCTCCACATCGTCAGGCACACGTTCGGTAAAGAGGCGGCGCAGGCCTTCCTCGTAGGCTCGCAGGGCTTCGCGACCCAGATTAGTGATGCTGCAGGTTGTACGCGTGCGCCCAATGACAGACTTCGACACGTCGATGTAACCAGCCTCCTTCAGCGTGGTAATCTGTGTGCTCAGATTGCCGCGTGTAGAGTCGGTAATCTGGCAGAGATACATAAAATCGGCACTCTTCAATGAGTCGAGGGCGACCATGATTTTCAATCGCAGCTCGCTATGGAGCAAGGGATTAATGACTTGAAACTTAAATGAACCCATAGGTTTTAACATAATTACGGAACAAGTGTCCTGGAATAATGAGGGCGATAACGGCGATTATTGAAGCGACATATAGCTGATACGGCCACAAATCGCCCTGCAAGAAGAGAGGAATAACTGAAAGAAACGAGGCAATGATACCACAGATTTTCTTAGGACGGAAGTCCAGAATGATGCCCGTCATGAAACAACCCATGCCTACAAGCAGACCTTGGAAGGCACAATAGCAAAGCGGGAAAATACCAGCAAACCCCATGGCTGAACCACCGATACACGAAGCAAAGCCAATGAATATCCACATCATTAAAATGACATTCTGTTCAAGGGTGCGACTATGGGTGCGTTCATAATCCTCATTAAGGAAGTATATCATGAGGGGCGTGCCTATCAAGGGGATACCCACCCAAAGCCACACGCACCAGTCTTCGTGCCATAACTCTAGTACAAGAAACTCAATAAAAAGAATGATAGCAGTGGGATATCCCCAAGCCAGAAAGAGGTTTTCACCCGTCAACTCCCTGCGGCTCATGACCTCACCTCGCATTTGGGTGATAATATCCAATTCCTCTATCGTAGTCATACTGATTTATGTTTATAATTTAAACAACACATTGCAAATATAGTGTTTATTTTTCAAACAAGCAAGAGGTGTACAATAAATTTAAACAATATTAAGAAATGGGAAACATGACAATTATGACAAATGACAGCTCGTTTTGCCGCTCTTGCTACCGAAGGGACGCAAGAAATGACAGCGTCATTCTTCGTACCACCACACAAAAAAACAGCGCACCTGTTACCAGATACGCTGCTTGTTCTATAGTCGAAATGCAGGGTACTACACCTTGATCTCAACCTCAACACCGCTGGGGAGCTCGAGCTTCATCAGAGCGTCAACAGTCTTAGCGGTAGAGCTGTAGATGTCGATGAGACGCTTGTAGTCTGACAGCTGGAACTGCTCACGAGCCTTCTTGTTAACGAAGGTAGAGCGGTTAACGGTGTAGATACGCTTGTGGGTGGGAAGGGGAATTGGACCGCTGATGATAGCACCAGTAGCCTTAACGGCCTTCACAATCTTCTCTGCTGACTTGTCTACGAGTTTGTGGTCGTAGCTCTTCAGCTTGATACGAATTTTCTGACTCATTGTCGTTTTCTTTTTTAATTGTTATTTAAATATGGAGGCCGCTAAAGAGTCATTTGCTCAGCGGCACTCCGTTCTTTTCATTTTATACCAGGTCAGCACGGCCCTTAACCTCCTCGAGCACGGCCTTAGCCAGAGCTGAAGACAGAGGAGCGTGGTGGCTGTACTCCATAGAGCTGGTAGCACGACCAGAAGTGATGGTACGCAGAGCGGTTACATAACCGA
>Ga0256405_10002844_pt1 | contig 37677 bp, 16 predicted proteins | sample RumenRJG_02DNA_FD_189096 | JGI IMG/M metagenome (GOLD analysis project Ga0256405, IMG submission 189096) | Bovine rumen microbial communities from Lethbridge, Alberta, Canada - RJG_02 | ecosystem: Host-associated > Mammals > Digestive system > Stomach > Rumen | place: Canada: Alberta...
AACAATGGCTTGCCGCTACGCAACTGTTCGGCGGCTAGCCTGTAATCTATTTCTTCATTCGACATCATAAAAATAAACTATGCTTTTATGCTTTTATTATTCATGACACAGTTTATTTTACATCCTCCCACGCCTCAATATTTCAACTTTACTCATCGATTAACTCAGGGCAGACCTCGAGCATGTAAATTGCATCAAGACTCCATGTCGAAACATCGTTAGTGTTTACCTCAGGAGCCTCGTGACGCTCATTCGGCACTTCGGGTTGCTGAAGGATATTTACTTTCAGAGGCTTCAGATTGTTGCCGTCGCGAATCAAATCCTGCCAAGCCTCACGACCCTTCTCCTTGTCGCCGTGCGCCGCAGCGTATGCCATCAGACGCGCAATGCGGAATTTGTTGCGCCTTGTCTTGTAAGCCATTTCCTTGTATCGCGTAGCAAAGTCGAGCCATGTCTTCTCCCATTCAGGCAACTTTATCATCTCCATCATCTCGTTCATCACCTCAAAGCCGCCCATAATCGTCATAAGGTGGCTCGTTGCCTGCTGAGACATATCGCCTTCCTTCGAGATGACGCCAGTCTTAGGGTCGTAGCCGAGGGCTATAGGACCAGTAAAGATGCCCGACGGCAGAGCCGAGATACTCTTCATTCCTGTTATAATCTTGTCGCGATACTTGTTGTCGCGGAAACGCTCCCAGTGAGTCATCCAGTTGCACGCATAGCCAAGCCAGTCAGGACCGATGCTTATTCGCGCAGGAGCAGTACAATCAGCCGTGCGAGGGTCGGCAAAACGCATTGGGTCGAGGGTAAGCAGAGTGTAATCCGAGTCGAGTTCGTCCTCCATCAACTCACCTGTGCGCTCATCGCCCGTGAGATAGTAGAAGAACCTATGCCAAGCCGACTGCGCTATTCTCACCTGCTTGCATCCGCAGCCCCAGTGACTTACGTTGTGACGGCTTCCGAGTCCGGCATATTCGCCAAGGTGATATACATCAACCTCGCTTGTGTGGCGCGTCATTGCCACCGCCATGTCCCAGATGTCCGAACGACCGCTGCGCAAGAAGTTGTACCACAGCCACATGTTGCTTGCCAACTCAGTATTATCCCACGCATATCCGCCAACATCATACCGCCATTCGTGACGCACAGGGTCGTAGGCATGCATCACATCGCCATAGTTCCAGAATCCGTACCAGCCATGCTCATCAATGGCATGCTTGTAATATTCGATATAATCGTCCAGACGCTTTTCAACATCGGCAATCTTTCCGTCCTTACGGCTTGGCAGACTCCACACACCAAAGGCGCGCTTTGCATGCAGATATTCGGGCGAGCAGATAAGCTGCGGAATCTTTGAACCGGTGCGAGCATAGTCGACAATACGTGATTTTCCGGGATATGCCGCCATCGGGAAGAGAATCAGCGTACTTGTGCGACCAATTCCCGTAGGAGTGCTCATGCCTGGCAGAACATCCTCGTAACTTGCCTCAAGGTCGTGCGCGTGGTCGTCGTAGTGGCGCAAATCCATCGCCTCGCTCTCAGGGCTCCACAGCCACACCTTCAGCAATGCCACCGAATCGCGAGCATTCGATACCTCCAGAGTAGACGGATACGACTGCCAGAAATCCTGAAGCGACACGCCCAATCCGCCTGTTAGGTCGCCGGCAAACACGAATCCGTCGGCGCGATACCCATTGAACGTGCCAATCCACGGATGCTCGCCGTTTGTCTGCTTGCGGATGGAGAAGCCGTTAGCCTGCGTCTGACTAAGACGATAGTTTCCCCACGAAGCCCAGTTCTTAATCAGGAACTGCCCTTTCTGGTCGAATGTCTCAGCCTCAGGCACACGCACGCCGTCCATCTGCATCTGCTGATAGTTCTCCTTCGGAAGATTCTTGCCCTTCGGTCCGGTTGCGCCCAGTACTCTTCTGCCTACCAGCGGCTGAACAGGCTCTGCCCACACTCCGCCGTTGCCGGTAGAGAACGCCACGCTGCGATTGTACCACGCCTCGCGCATCGGCACTTCGAACTGAAGTCCGAGAGAGCTGATGAAATCCTTGTCTTGGTCGCCGTCGTAAACGATGGTGTGAACCATCTTAACCTGTTCGCTGCCAGCGTAAAAGTAGAAACGGACAACGAACGGCAGCCATTTGCGCCCTTCGCGCTGATGCTTTCCGCTAACCTTTATCACGGCTGCCAGATTACCTTGCCTTTCAATCTCTATCTTCTCAACAGAACTGTTGTATATGTCGTTTTCGGTCGTTACCGATGTGGCGTTTGCCGAGAGCGTTTTCTTCAGCGAGCAGACGAGCGAAGCCTTTCCTGCCACCTTCTGTCCCTTCAGAATCATGTGGTTAAGCAAAGCGTCAGAGCCGTCGGCAAACTCAACCTCCAAAACGCCAGTGTTCACGTTTATCGAGCCACCGTTCTTCTTTACCGTGAGTTGAGCAGAAGTCTGTTTCTTCGCGCATTTCACGATGCTCAGTCTGTCAGCCCCAGCAGGAACTACTCCTGCAAATCCGCCCCACTTGACCGAGCCGTCGGGCCAGTAAGCCAGCGTGTAGCAGTCGAGCGGTACATTTCCTTCGGAAGTCTGAAGTTCGAACTGAGTGCCGTGCTTCACCTCGCCCTTGTCGAAAGGCACGCCCCATGTCGTTGCCGTTGGAATGGCGTACTTGTCTGTGCCTATCCAGTTCAGCGCAACTTTATCAGCCGAGAAAGCCTTTCCTTTGGCTGTGTACCTGAAGTTTTTCAGCTGCGTGTGCGACCATGTCGTTCTGAATCCGAACCAGCCCGATGTGAGTTGCTTGTCTGCAAAATCAACAAGACACTCTCCGTCGATGAAATATTTCACCCTACCCTTTTGGCTCACAAGTTTGATGTGATACCAGTGGTTTGGCTTCAGAAGATGCTTCTCGTCCTTATATTCTTTCAGAATGGCAGGGCGATATTTCTCGTCCTTAATGCCACGCTCGTCACCGTCGTACTTGCGGAATCGCGTTGTGGTATTGCTGTTTCCGCCGAAGCCGAGATAATAAAGTTGAAGCGAGTAACTCTTCAGGAACACGCCGCCGCGCCATTCAAGACGCTTGAAGATGTTATCCGGATTCTTCGGGTCTTGCGCCATCCAGAAGCAGTTAAGGTCACTTGTACGCTCGCCATCAGCCCCGTTATTCACCACCTGAGCGTCGTATTCTATAACCACGTCGCCAGACATGCGCTCGTTGTACCACAAAGTCAGACCTTTGGGCGAGAGCATATCAATCACTCCGTCGGACTGCAAGACCACGCGTGTGTCGGGCGATTCAGCCTCGACAGTCCATTTGTCCTGCAGATTCTGCGCAAATACCGCCGTTTGCAGCATTGCCAGAATAACAAACAAAATTTTCCTCATTCCTTTTATCTTAATGTTGTTAAAAAAATAGCCCAGAGCACAGGCTCCGGGCTATCTGTACCTATTTTCTTTCGGTGTGCCTTTCTAAATCGGCTTACTTAATCAGCAATTTGATGTTCTCAACAGCCGATGCGCTCTTCATGCTAACGATGTATGAGCCGCGCTCCAAGCCAGCAGCCTTTGCTGCAGCTTCTACATTAGCCTTTGTTGACTTGAACTCGGCAACCTTAACGCCAGCAAGGGTGATAACGCTGCACTCAACTTCGGCATCGGCAGCAATTTTGTTTACAGATGTAGCAGCAACTACCTTGAGTTTACCGGTGGTCATTACTTCAGAAGTATCCCAAGCAAGTCCGGCTGGAAGTTCCTGAAGGTCGAACGATGGTGTTCCGGCATAACTGTTTGCAACAAACAGAGTAACCTTATCGCCTACAGCTGGAGTCCATCCCTTGTAAGTGTAGTGGATAGTACCGTTAATAGTAAGAGTACCTGCAACCTCTAATGTAGAAGAATTTCCAGAAACATTTCTATTCAGATAGATGTCTGAACCAGCATAGGCCACAATGTTTCCAGTAGCCTTTATTGTTCCTGCGTTAGCAACAAGCGTTGTAGGATTCACACCAACAATCAGTTTAGAACCACTGTTCAGGTTAGCAGACGTAATAACTCCCTTACCACAAAGAGTGCCGCCATTATTTACATGAGTAATGTTATTACCTGTCATTGTTGTTGTGGCATCAGCATTATTCAGTTTAAGAGTACCACAGTCAATCTTAATACTACCGGCATCAGCCAGTGTTTCAGATTTAGAAACAGTCCACATTCCTGTTCCAACCTTAGTAACATTACACTTGACAATAGTACCTGCGAAAGTAAAGTCGGTATTCTTACCTCCAATAGTAAGAGTGTTTACAGCTGAGCCCCAATAGCCGCCGTTTGTGATATCGCCAGAACCAGTTAGTGCTCCAATTGCAAAGTTCTTACCGTTGGTATTGACTGTTACTTTGCTTGCAATGTTAAGCGTAGCCTTGCCAATTCCGTAAGTATTGTTAAAGTCGAATGTTGGCTCATAAGTAACCTTTGCGCCCTTATATGCGTTGATTGTGCCGGTAAACTCGCTCCAGTTGCCAGCGAAAGCACAGCGCACCCATGTAGCGTAAACATTCAGCGTACCCTCACCTGTCAGTTTACCAGTATAGTTACATCTTCCGTCAGGATAGAACGTAGCGGTCTTGCCCTTTGGTACAATTAAGTTAACGTTATCTGTAAAGTCGCCATAGATGCTATTATTGCACTGAAGCGTTCCGCCGTTCAGCACAATAGTCTTTCCAGAGAAATGAACATCGCCGAAATCGTAGACAGTTCCGGAATTTACAATCAGACTGTCGTAAGCAACAGGCGCGCCGTTCAGTTTCAGCAATCCAGCACCATTCTTTACAAGAGCCACGCTGTTTGCTGTAGCCTTAGAAATCTTAGAGTCGACCTCAAGTGTCTTTCCGCTTGCCACCTCGATTGCAGCACCGCCGTTGCCAATCATCAATGGCTGAGACAATGACATAGACTCCCCTACGGCAAGCGTAGCCTTGTTGCTGATAGAAACAACATTATCAACGCCACCAAGTGCTCCGTAGTCGATACCCGTATTAGAAGCGAGCGAACCGACAATCACCTTACCACCGTTTATCGATGTTGTTCCGCTGTACTTATTGGCATTGTTCAGCGTAACAGAACCATTTCCGTTCTTTGTTACGTTTGCCTCGCCAACCAAAGCATCGCCTGTAATAACTATGTCCTTATCGTTGTTTGCAAAAGTCAATGAATTTGGAGCCTGTTTGCCCTCCAAAACGATGTTTGTAGTCTTTGCATTGTCATCTATCACAACATTGTCGAGTTGAACGAATACATCGCTCTTGCCTGTTGCGCCGTTGTAGAAGTTATCGGTTTCCTGATTGTCCCATGTGCCGGACTTATCGCCAATCCATGTAACATCTGCCTGCTCTCGCGAGTTCTTAACGTCAAGATAGAGTTTTCCGTCCTCGTAAGCAAGTGCAAATTTATTGTAATCAATTCCCTCTACTACGATATTCTTGATGTCACCGTCAATCTTGCCAATCTCGCCAAGAAGATATTTTCCGGCAGGAAGTTTCTTAGAACCGCTGAGAATATGAGCATCAATCTGGAATACCGGAGTGCTGTATTCAGGACCGTTTTTCCAGTCTTTCTTCTCTATCTTCAGAACGTTAGCCTTTACAACATCCGATGTCATATCTGATGAATAGACATCGAACACCACTCTCGAACCGAAGTTAAGGATGAGGCTGTCGGCTACAACCGTGCCCTTAACATCTTTGCCGGCAGGACGAAGCTCAGAAGCATAGTCCATCTCGACTGCCTTGCCGAATGTACCCTTTGAGTTGAGCACGGCAAAGCGGTTGAGCCATACACGGCTGTTTGGCATCGTACCGTCGAAGTTGAGCGTTCCAGCCCACACATCGGTAGAGCCGCTGTGAGTCTGCTCAACAGCTGGCAGGTTAAGGATTCCGTCGCCCTGCTTTACAAGACGAGTGCTTCCACTGAATCCTGCGCCAAGTACATCGAGTTTGTATGTTGTAGTTGTAATGTCATACTCCATCTCTGTTGCCTCGCTTGGCGCACTACCCTGCACCCAAGTAGGCACGTTTAGAGTTACGATATAAGGCTGTGCACCACTCTGGACAGTAACCTTAGCATCGGCATTCTCGCATACAAGAATGTGCTTGTCGTTCTGTGCCGACGAGATTGTTCCGCCGTTGGCAATCTCCTCGCGACCAGTTGTTGTCAATGGCGGCGGAGCAATAGTTATACCCTCCAGTTCGCCAAAAAAATAACTTGCGTGAGGCGGCTGATTATATCCGCACATCTGCCATACCATGGCATTGCGGTACTGATGGTCGTACCACAGCGAGTAGTTACGGTTTTCGGTAGGAATAGTTGTTGTGTATATGCGAATGTTATTGTCAGCCGTGCGCATTATCACCTCTTCGCGCCAGTCGCCGAAGATATCGCCCTGATAGCAAGGAGTATTTTTTGTTCCGTTGTTTGAATATGCGCCTGTCAGCGTCTGCAATAATCCAATGCCATATTTGTATATATTAACTCCATCTACAGGTTCTTCGCACAAGTCTCCATCCCAGTAGATGCGGAAGTTTACGGTCATTCCCGTCTCGGTCATTCCGTCAACATGGTCGTTTGTTACGGTGCTGATAGGCGTATCATGTCCGCTCTTTCCTATCGAGCCCGGGAAATCGTTCGAGAAGTTACCGCACAATGAACGTCCGTCATCGTTTGTGCTTGTCTGGCGATAGTAAATCTTCGATGTAGTTGCATCGCGATAGTTGTTATCTGGCAAATCCTCGTTGCAGGCATAAAACTCCTGTCCATGCTTATAAGGATTGAAGTCGCCAACATGCTGTGCATCGCCATGTCCCAATCCGGTTGTCGACAAGCCTTTTCCGTTGTCGTCAATCACCATCGAGCCCCAAACAATCTCGTCGCGTCCGTCCCAATCTACATCGGCAATGCAGTAATTGTGATAACCCTGTCCGTACCAAGGCGAACCTGCCTGATTGTTGGTCCATCTCCAACGCTCAACAAGTTCGTGAGTTGCCGGATTAACATCATACGCTATAAACTTGTGGCGTGTATAGATTCCTCGTCCAAGGAAGATGCTTGGTTTCTTGCCGTCGAGATAAGGCGCACCGAAGAAGTGCTTTGTTGAACGATGTCCGTAGCCATCGCCCCAAGCCTTTTCAAGACTTGTTTCACCGCTTTCAAGACGCTTCAGCGGATATTCCATACACTGATATGGCTTTCCTGTTGCACCATCAACATACAGCAGATATTCTGCTCCGTCGTGCATAAACCAGTTTGTTCCGCCGCCAGTTGCCGCACGGTAGTTCTTGCTGGCATCGCCCACAACGTATGTTGTGCCGTCGGCCATGTGTATTGTTGTGCCGTCGGCTGCACGGAACACAGCTTCTGCCTTTCCGTCGCCGTCCCAGTCGTATGCAACAATGTTCTGCTCGTTGTTCTGGAAGTCGCCCATGTTAGGACCGCAGTTTACCCACCACAGCACCGTTCCGTCCTGTTTCAGACACTCGAACAGCGAATATTCGCCGTTGTATCCAGCGCGCGGATAACTTGCGTTTATCTCGCTCTGATTGTCGTATTTCAACAGAATTTCGACCTCACCGTCGCCATCTACATCGGCACAGCAGGCATCGTTCGGAATGTATGTAGATTTAAGCGAGGCATCGTGCTTTGGCTTAATCTCCTTCCAAGCATTTGCCAATACTCCGACAGCCTTGCTCGCAGCCTGCTCTTTTCCACGCACAACAGCCTTAACGGTGTATGTGCTGCTTGCCGAACCGCCGGCATCGGTATAGTTTGATACCTTGAGCGGTGTACTGTTAAGCAGCACGCCGTCGCGATATATGTTGTATGAAACATCGTAATACTCCTCGGCATTTATTCGCCACGAACAATAAACGCCGCCCGTTGTCTGCACAGCAACAAGACCGCGGTCGAGTTTGTCGGTTATACGCTGTGCCTGTGCGCTGCCCGAAAGCATTGTTGCAAGCAGCAATACAGAAATCAGTTTTTTATGCATATTTAGATTATATTGTTAGTGTTTAGTATTAATAACTTTGCAAATATAAAATTTTAAACAAAACAAAGCGTACACAAATGTTTCAAAAATAGTCTATTTTTTTGCAGAAGACGCGCTAATAACGCATTTTTGCGATGTACAAGTAACATGTTTTTGGCAGTTTACCGACTTGTGAGATGCGCAAGCAAAGTTGTGTTGATGTACTCTTTTTGAGAACAGATAGTAATCTGTTTTACCATAAACAAGGGAGTTGAAAATTCAGAATTGACAATGAACAATGGACAATTGACAATGCACAATTCATAATTCAGAATTCAAAATTGCTTTCATAATTATCGAGGGCTTATAAAGAACAATTACAACACGAATTACTCTTTAGGTAAATACAAAATAGTGGGTAGGAAGAAGGTAGCAAGAAGGTAGCAAGAAGGTAGGTAGATTCAAGGTACATTGTAGGTACATCGTGGGTATATCAAAGCAAGCCGGAAGGTATAGGGAAGAACTAACTTATAAAGGCTAATGGTTGGGAATCGTAATAGGATAACTCTTAACTGGAAATTGACAATGTAGCAATTGTGGTTAGTAAGAAGCCCATGTTAAGCCGAATTTGCCGCTCGACCTATGGTCGCTTGCTACTGAAAGGACGCAAGAATTTCCACCACTGAAAAATCATCATGCTATATTGACTCCGGTTCAATTGCGACCGCAGTGTGTTCGCAATTGGATATGTTCTATAAAACTAACGGCTTTGCTCCATTGTTGTTTTGCTGCCATTGCAACAAAAAGCAAAAAAAAAGCCCTGCGGCTTTTGCGAACCGCAAGGCTAATATTAACATTGAAAACTTAGTTCAATTATTGTTTTGTTAAGATTACTTAGCCAAGAACTTCTTACCGTTCTGGATGTAAATCTTACCAGCCTCAGTTGTAGAAACCTTAACACCACCGATTGTGTAGATAGGTGCGTTAGCATCCTCAACAACAGCGTTGTTGAACTCTATAGTCTTAACAGCTGTTGCATTTGCAGGAGAAAGAACCTCAACGCGAGCAACTGCCTCGTCAACACGATGGAATGTGAACTTCTCAGAGTTGCCTGGATAAACAGCAGTCTTAGCACCAATAATCTCATTCTTGTAAAGTGCGATAGCTTCCTCTGGAGTAGCTACATCATACTGAGGGTGAATTGCTGAAGAACCATAATCACCTACTGAGTAAACTACAACATAATCCTCTGCAGTAAGGTTCTGGAAGTTGATAGGAAGATCCTGGTTAAGGATGTTACCATAACCTACGCCAAGTGGATCGAAGTCATCAGCATCACCTACTGAACCTGCACTTACAAGACCAATACCAAGGTAAACCTTAACATTTGAAGTGAGTCCTGCTGTACCAGCAGCAGTCTTCTTAGCACCAGAGCCATTTGAAGCCTTAGTCTCGTTAGGATCATAAGTTGTTGCACCATCGCCATTGAACCAAGTCTTCAAAGGAGCGAATATTGTTGAAGCAACATTCTCAGTCAAAGCAGACTGAAGCAACTGATAGCGCTCGATACCAGCACCTTCTTCGCCACCCTTACCGAATGGATATGCATTGATATACTTATCAGAACCATCCTCAGCTACTGGAGCCGGGTTCAGATACTGACAGTATAGACGGTTACGACCTGTCCAGTTTGATTCACCTGAAGTAGTTGCAGAATTCAACTTCTCCATAGCAACAAAGCCCTTAGACTTAAGTTCATCAGCAGTCATGTTCTGGAAGTCAACAGTAGCAACAACCTTGAACTCAGAATCATTTACAATCTCTGTTGAAGTTGCTTCGTAACCATAAGCCTTAGAAGTTACAACCAACTTACCCTTCTCTGGGATTGAAACCTTAGAACCGCTTGCCTGCTCAGTACCTGAAAGAGTTGCAGTTGCAGAACCCTCTGGGTAGAACTCATAGTCGAAAACAATATTTGGCTGAAGTGGAACTTCAGACTTGTCGATTGTAACAATCCAATCCTTAGCAAATCCAGCCTTAACAGCAGAGATTGAAGTTGTAGCTGCAGGCAACTTTACAGGTGTACAATCTACCTCAATAGAATTCTGCTCTGACTTAGTTTCATTAACCTGAGTATATGCTGTGATAGTACCAGATGTCTTTGTAGAATAAACAAAAGTTCCAGGAGTTTCGCACTCTTCGAAAGCAATTTCCTGCTCAACACCGTCTGTGCCTGTAAAGTGAAGAACCTCACCCTCCATGAAAGCAATACTGTATGTACGCTCGTTATTCAGAATACCAGTAAGTGCAACAACAGGCTGATTAGCCCAGTCTACACCCTCACCAAGATCCTTGTATACAGTGATGTTATCAAAATAAACAACATTGTAATAACGTGCATGAGCATACCACAAGTGAGATGCATTCAACTCTGTAACAGTCTCAGGAAGTACATACTCGCCATCAGGAATAGCAACTGAACCAGATGCATTGTCAATAGCATAGTAAGAAACCTTGCGGTTTGCCTTATCTACATGGATGTAGAATGTATACCAAGCGCCAACAGTTGGGGTCCAGATATCCGCCTGATTACCATTGATGTAATAATTCAAGACACTTGCATCATCTGCATTCTTTACCTGATCAATCTTGAACAATACATTTGAATTTGATGTCGCACCGTTCTCAGCCTTTACATCGCCACCTACAAGAGCAATCTCCGAATTATACTGGTTAGTACCCATTGCATTCACACAGAAATCGAACTTTACATCGTACTCATCATTCTCACCTACGACACCATCATAGATAGCAGAAGTCCAATTACAATTATAAGAACGCTGATTGTTACCACCAGCAGAAATCTGCAAGAACTTACCAAAATCATCACTGCCTACAGAAAGGCCACCCACATTTGCATTCGATCCCCACTTAGTATCAGAGATACCTGAAGCCGACTCGTAATTCTCTGTGAAGATAATACGATTTCCAGCCCATGAAGTCAGCGAACTAAACGCCAACAACACTGAAGCAATAAACGTAATTTTTTTCATGTTGTAAAAAGATTAAAATTATTAATAATTTAGTATGTAGTTAATTTACCCCATACAATAAATGCACAGGGCAAATATAATACTTTTTTTCAATTACCAACCCTGATTCTGAGTAAGATTTGGTGCTTTCATAATCTCGCCCTGTGCAATTGGGAACAGATAGAAGCGATCGTTCCACTGGCGGGTTTCAAGAACCTTAGGCTCATAGCTGTACTGTGCAGGGGTAATAACTGTTGCATTGTCAGCATCATATACAGCATCAGCAGTCTTCTTTATTTCCATCTTTTGGATTGTAGTGAAATACTTTGGAGCCTCCATCCAGCGACGAACGTCGTAGAAACGGTGTCCCTCAAATGCCAACTCTACAAAACGCTCATTTTCATAAGCGCTCTTGAATGCATCAAAAGAAAGACCATCTGCAATATTTGCAAGACCAGCACGAGTACGTACCACATTGATGGCATCGGCAGCAGTCATGTTGTAGTTGCTCTTGTCGTAGCCCGAACCTGTATAGTTCATTATAGCCTCTGCATAGTTCAGATAGAACTCTGCCAAACGGAATATCACCCAATGATGACGGAAACTGTTAGCCTTAGAACCACCAATGATAGTTGAGTTGTTGACATACTTCTTTAAGTAATAGCCTGTTGTACTACCATAGCTTACGCCATTAGCCTCGTGCATTCCGCCAACATAAGTCTGGAGTGCGTTGTCGTTTGATGCAGGCCACATCTCTCCGTTTACAGCCACAGTATTTGCAAAACGCTTGTCAAGTTGGCTGTAAGGGTTCTGTGAGTCCTGAATAACAGGATTGCCCTGTGCATCAACCAAACCAGCCACAGAAAAATAAGCATTAACCAAATTTTGGGTAGGACAGTTAGCACCTGCGGCATTCTCCATTCCAAGAGGGAAATTATACTTCTCAAATGAGTTTGAAGCAGAGATGTTACGACGAACAAAGATACACTCTGTTGAATTAGTCCAGTTATCTGTACCAAACAGAGAAGCATAGTCGTCAACAAGTTTCATCTGACGTAGTTTGCACTTTGTGATAACTTCCTGATTAGCCTCTACAGCAGCCTTCCAAAGAGCCTTCTTCTCGTCCTCAGACTTGCCCTGTGTGAACAAAGGTGAAGCGTGATACATTGCAGCTCTTGCACGAAGTGCCAAAACAAACAAGTTGTTTACACGTCCATTTTCAATCTTGCCGTCGAGAATCATAGAAATGCCGTTCTCATCAGCAATCTTATTGTAGTCTTCTACAATAAGGTCTTTAATAGCAGCACACTCATCATCAATAAATTTGAAGACATCATCGGCAGAACTACGAGCAAGTGCATTAGCTTCCGTAGCATTCATATTTGTTGTCTTCAATGGCACACCGCCAAACATTCTGACAAGTTCAAAATAATAGTACGCTCTCAATGCACGAGCCTCATACTGGAAGTTCTTATACTGGAACATCTCGGCCTTGAAATTAATGTCAGCTTCATATTCCTTAAACTGCTCATTATTGAACTCATCCAAGAAAAGATTGGCATAGCTTATACCTGTCCAGCATTTAGCCCAACGGCCACCATCAAGATTGTTTGTCGCATTCCAAGAACCATTATAGAAGCCCTGTACAGAATTACCTGTACGAGTATATACAGACTCATCGGTAGCAGACGCAAGAAGAGCACCACTATAGTTGCCAAAGTCAGACTCCAGATAAGTATAAATCTGTGAAATCAAGCCACCAGTTCGAGCGAAAGTTGTCTTCACATAATCTTCATCATAAACAGAGACTTCGCGATAGTCCTGATTACATGAAACCAGCGTCAATGCCGCCAAAGCAGCATAGAAAATATTATTGATTTTCATACTTTTAATCATTTTTTCTGTTTAGAATGTAATAGATGCGCCCAAAATAACACTTCTGTTAAGTGGCTGTGTAGCTCCATAAGAAGCAGCATCTACATTTTCAATATGATCAGATGTAAACAAATCTGTACCACGAGCATATACCTTAAGGGCATTAACAACCTTCAACTGTGACAAGAGTTTTGTCGGGAAGTTATAATAAACCTCAATATTGCGAAGCTTGAAATAACTACGGTCACGCTGCCAGAACGTGCTATTCTGATAATTGTTAGCATTGCTTGAAGAACTCAAGCGAGGGAAAATTGCATTTGGATTTTCAGCAGTCCAACTGTTCTCATATACATACTGAGAAAGGTTTGTATTATTGATAAGACCCCAGTAATAGCCCGACGTAGTCAGATTGGCTGTATAGTTTCCTACGCCCTGGAACAAGGCATATACTCCAAGTCCCTTCCACTCACCTCCAATATGGAATGTATAGAAGATTTCAGGGCAATAAGAACTGAATCCGATTCTCTGCTTATCATTGGCATCAATAACATTATCTCCGTTCAAATCAGCATAACGGATATCGCCTACACGAGGAGTTGAACCAAGATTCTGAACAGGAGCAGCATTTATCTCTTCCTGACTCTGGAATAGTCCAACTGCTACATAACCCCAAGTCTGCTGTACTGGGAAACCTGTAGTAACAAGGTTCTCATAAGCCTTAGGCTCCTCACCCTGTTCCTTAATCTCATTCTTATAAACATTATAAGAAGCACCTGCGTTGAATGTGATATCACCAAATGTATGAGTGTAATCAAGTGACATTTCGAAACCGCGAGAGTTTACAACGCCCTTGTTTGCGTATGGAGCATCAAAACCAATAAGTGAACTGTATACACCTGCACCAGAAACAAAGATATCATATCTGTGCTGACGGAAATAGTCCAACTCAACATTCAATCCCTTGAACAAAGAAGCATCAAAACCGATATTGAATTTAGTAGACTTCTCATGTGAAGGATTAACAGCAGCCATAGCACCAATCTGTGTAGCATTTCCAATAATTTCCTGAGCAGCAGTAGCATCTACAAGATAATAACCAGAAGAAGGAGTTGTGTAGCTCTGAACATCGTATGTCCACGAACCTGTAGTGTTGTCGTTGTTTGTCATACCCGGAAGATAGTCTGCATTTATCTTACCAATAGATGCACGAACCTTCAAGAAATCCAACCACTCTACATCCTTCAGGAAGTCTTCCTTAGATGCCACCCACGCAGCAGACAATGTAGGCGAAAATGCCCACTTAGTGCCTGAAGCCAAACGGCTTGAACACATCCATGACAAAGACAAGTCTGCAATGTACTTCTGGTTGTATGCATACTGTCCGAACCAACCTACATTATGACGGTAAATAGTAGTATTAGAGCCTGTTGTATTCTGATAGTCGTAAGAATACTTAGCCTGGCTATATACCGCATGATTACCAAATGTACGGTCATAATTTACAGAAGCATCCCATACCATGCGACGTGTATAAAGTGAGTTGGCAGCATCTTTGCTCATCTCTGTTCTCTCACCACCAGTATAGTACTCATTAACAGCTGGAACTGTCTGTCCCTGAGCATTCTGAGTCCACGAACCTATGATTGGAGTGTACATACCAAAAACATACGACTTGCTGTGATTCTCGTAAAGAGTACCAAATGTATCATAACCTACACGAACAGTAGCAGCCAAACCTTCTGTAATAGCCGAAAGATCTTGCTTTAGAGTCATATCGGCATAGAGTGCACGCTGGTGCTGCTTGTAATATGCAGCATCTGTTGACTGTCCTACAGGGTTGTTTGTACCAGCCCAAGTAGAGTTTCCACCCCACGCATTATTCTCATCCTTGATTGGGAAAGCAGCTGAAGGAACATTGTAAACCATCTTCCACAAATCAATATTTTTCTTGTCATCATCCAGACCACCTGGCTGTGAAATCTCACTAAGAACTCCTAACATATTAACCTTAAGCATTGTCTTAGGAGTCAAATCAATATCAAGGTTGATTCTCAAATTACCACGCACATACTTATCCTGAGTAGAATATCCATCTGTCATATTAGGATTCTTAATGTATCCCTTGTCAGAGATAAGGTTAAGCATAGTAAGATATCTGAACTTTTCACCACCACCACTGAACTCAACGCCATATTTGTTGAGCACAGCATTGTTGCGGAAGGTCTCATCTACCCAATTTACATTAGGGAACTGATAAGGATATGTTCCGTTCTTGAACGCCTCAAGGGCAGCAGCATCATATCTTGGCGCATAACCGTCTGACTGCAAAGCATAATTCATAGCATTTGCATAATCATATCCCGATACAAACTTTGGGCGATCAATCATTGAATTCATTACATGGTCGTAAGTGAATTTAATTGACTTTGAATTGTAAGTACCACGCTTTGTTGTAATGGATATTACACCGTTAGTACCCTTATATCCGTACAACGCAACGGCTGCAGCATCCTTAAGAATCTGTACATTATCTACCTCCTCTGAACTGATAAGCGTAATGTCTCTCTCTACTCCATCAACCAGTATGAGTGGAGCATTATTGGTATTCAATGTCTGAAGACCACGGATATAGAATGTAGGATTAGCAGTGAAAGCTGTTCCTGAGCCGTCAAGAGATATCAATCCGTTTCCCTGACCAATAATAGAACTACCAATATTCTTGGCAGATCTTTTGTCGGTTGTTTTGTTTGTAATAACAGAAACAGATTGTGTAGAAGTCTCGCGTGTGAAAGTCTTGTCCAAACCAATCTCTATCTTTTGGTCAACAAAGTCTTTCACAGCTTTCTCGCCTTCAGTCTGCGCCTTTGTTTGCAGGCAAGCACCTGCAAACAATGACAGCATTACTATATATTTTTTATTCATATTATTAATTTTAAATTGAAACAGTTATACAAATAAACTGATAGACTGTTAACCATTATTATTACCATCCTGGATTCTGAACAAGCCCTGCTTCACCATAATTCTTCAAAACCTCAGCCTGAGGGAATGGGAACAAAAGCCACTTCTTTACATAAAGATCATCTGAACTATAGTCCCACAATACACGACGGCAATTTCTTAGAGGAAAACGCATATACTCAAAACGGTTAGGCTCGGCAAGACCATTATCCTTATCTGTTCCAACATAAGTAGTATAGTCACGCACAAATTCACCAGATGAGTTCTGCTTTGTACGGAATATTCCAAGACCGTGAAGTTGCTTAGTCATCCAGTCTGTACGCTTGTATCTGACCATGTCGTAATAACGGTTGTTACTCATACCAAGTTCACAAGCGCGCTCTCTCAGGATTTCCTCAATCAAGTCGTCCTTGTTAGTCTTAACATCCTTTCCGTGCTTTGAGAAATACGAAGTCTGATAATTCTCAAGTTTACCAAGTCCCACACGAGCACGAACACGGTTAACAAGAGCAAGAGCACCTGTAAGGTCACCAGTCTGAGCCTTACACTCAGCATACATCAGCAACATTTCATCATAACTCAAGTAAACCCACTGAAGAAACTTACGGTGATACTCCTCACCCAAGATATACTTGATGTTTCCATAACCTGTAGGGAAACCAGTCATAAGGTTCTCAGCAACCTCTACTTCCTTACGATCATTAAGTTTAAGAACATCATTTGCAGCATGTGAGCCACCAAGCCAAAGTTCAAGGATATCACCAGAAGAAGCACCTGTAGTCCAAGACAATGTAGTAGGCTGTGAACATACAAAAGCATTCTCATACAAACGTGGGTCGCGAGACGCAACCTTGTTCCAACCACCACGAACAGATGTGAACTTATAGAACAACTGACCAACAGTTTCCTTGGAAGCGCCCTCAGCCTGGTAGTGACCGATTTTTCCTGCAAGTGAATCTGTTTCCCAGTCAAAAGGCTGACCAGTGCTCCATGGGAACATCTCAACATATTCCTCTGTCGGAGGATATGTATTACGCTTTACACTACCCAGAGGATTACCCCAACTCCACCAACTGAATGTACCCTGTGTTCCATAGACTGTAGCAACACGAGTTGAGTGAAGAATCTCTGCAGAGCCCTGGTAAACGTAACCCATTCGATAAGACTGACGATAATAGTCGATCTTTGCAGCATCTGAAGTCTTAGCAGAGCCAGATGTCTTGATTTCCCAATTAGATCCCTTATTACCATTCAAATGATATGTTGCATCGTTAACTGTTGAGTTAACATCTGCAGCAGCATTTGTACCAGGATCGGCTTCACCATTAGCAGTAAAAAATTCCTCACATGCCTTTAGTGCTCTCTGCCAACGCTCAGCGCTATAACTGCCATGCCATACCAAATGCTGTTTTTCAGCCTCAGTTGTACCATCATAGTAAGGAACATCACTATTATAAATAGGAGAAGCATTGAACAATAACACCTTTGCCTTCAATGCCATAGCACCACCCTTAGTCCAACGGCCTGTGTTGTTTGTTGCATCCATGTCTGTTGACACGTTAGAACCATCATGATACTTCCAAACCAAACCACCAGAATTTATAGCCTCATCAAGCAATGTAACAATAGAGTCGCATGTTGCCTCTGCTGTCAAACGCGGGTTGTCATAGCCTGATTCTGTACCTGTGAACGGAGTTCTTCCAACAAAAGGAATACCACCATATACACTATAAAGGTCGAAATAGCGAGCAGCCATCAAACACTTAGCCTGAGCCGCTATGCTAACCTTCTCTTCATTGGTAAGACCTGGAACTCTGTCAACATTGTTTATAAGGATATTACACTGACGGATAACCTCCCAAACCTTATCACCACTGAATGAAATTGGAGGAGTTGACGCTGCCGTAAGTGAACCGCCATAGAAATTATTAAAAAGATCTACACCACCCCAGTGTATCTGGTAGATATCAGTAAGGGCATCCAACTTACCAACATAAGAATGCTGACTGTTTGCAGGAGCACTCTGGTTAAATGGCAGACCGTAGTATTGAAGCGCATATATACCTGTTAGAAACTGCTTTGTATATTCTGCACTATTGAAAACAGTATCCAATACAACAGTACCACCAGGAGCCTTCTCTATAAACGAATCTGCAAATTTCACTTCATCCGTACAGCCAGTTATACCAACTGTAGCCAGAATAAAGGCAGAAAGACCTGTATATATATTTTTAAATATTTTCATTTTTGGATTGTTATTTAAAAACCAATTTTAAGACTAAAAGTGTATGTACGCTGTAGAGGATATGAAGGACTATTTGAAGCTGTCGCCTCAGGATCACCCCACTTGTACGGTGTAATAGTAAAGAGGTTGTAAGCTGAAAGCGAAAGTTCAAACGACTTCATGCCAATACTACGGAATGCAGGATTAATTAAGTCATAACCCAACGAAATAGTCTTCAAGCGCAAATAGCTTGCGTTCTTTTCCCACAATGTAGATGATGCATAGTTCTGCTGTGCATTTTCCCATGTAGCACGTGGATAAAGAGCATCCTGTGACTCATAAACACCTGGAATCCAAGTACTATTAACATGATACTGAAGGAGTCCGCCATCAGTTGCACTGTTTGATGCAGCACTTGCGAATGGCTCACGGAATACGCCCTCAATTACTCTACTTACATTCCATGCTCCTGTAAACTGAGCACCGAAGTTAATTCTCTTATATGTGAAACCAAAGTTCAAACCTAAGATATATTCAGGATCCTGAGTATAACTGTTATCATTCAAACGAGTCATATCGTTTGCATCAATTACACCATCATTATTCTGGTCAACATAAACACAGTCACCTGGCTTAAGTTTTTTATTAGAAATAATCTGCTCAGGGAACTTAGATCCAAATGTCTCTTCATATTCTCTCTCAGTCTGCTCACCCTCATAATATTTCCAGAACTTGTAAAGTGAACGCGAACCGATTCTCTTACCCTTTGTCTCCATATAAGAATATGGCTGAGGTGTCTCATAGTCAACAATAATTTCATTCTGGTTATATGATAAGTTTAACTTAGCATAATATATAAACTTATCAGCAATCTTGTCATTCCAACCAACTGAGAATTCGTATCCCCAACTCTTGGTTTCACCCAAGTTTGAGTAAGGCAATGTCATACCCAAGATTGTAGGTGCAATTTTATTTCGTACAAGAATATCAGTACGATGCTCACGGAAATAATCGAAATTCACACGAAGACGATCATTAAAGAAGTTTACATCAAGACCATAATCTTGCTTGAAGGCCTTCTCCCATGATACGTCATGGTTATGCTTTGAAGATTCAACAGCACCCTTTGATACAGTACCGTTTTCAACACCGAAGTTATAACCATAAGTACCTGAATCCTTACCTGCACGTTCAATAAGTGCAGCCTGATTCACATTATATGGATCGGGAGTAAACATAAATCGGTCACCACCAATTTTATCGTTACCTACGAGACCCCATGATGCACGAACTTTAAAAAATGAAGCAACCTTCTTTACAGGCTCAAAGAACTTCTCCTCAGAAAGAATCCAACCAATAGATCCAGCAGGGAATGTTCCATAGCGACGACCTGGTGCAAAATTTTCTGATCCATTGTAACCGAGATTGAACTCGGCAAGATACTTGTTTTTGTAGTCATAAGTTACACGAGAAACCAAGCCTACATAAGTACGCGCGATATCAGAATAATCACCTGATATATAATACTCTTTAGACTGATTATAAAGAAGAAGAGCTGAAACCGTATGGCCATGGAATGTACGGTTGTAATTCAAACTACTTTCCGCATACCAGTTACGTCCCTTTCCACTCTGCTCTGTCTTGTAGCTTGGGTCTACATCATCTCCTGTCTTACGATATCTTAAACTACCATCTTCCAGAGTCTGTGTATAATATGTAGCAATCTGAGCAGTAGTAGTTGTTCTCAACTGATATGATGTATTATAAGAGCCCTTAACCTTGAATGTAAGGCCTCTTGACCAATCCCAGAAATCAAGTTTCTGCTCAAGTGCAAGGTCAAATGACAGAGCGTTGTTACTATAGTGGAAACCTCCTGGCTGATATGCATAATATGTCATTGGAGTAGAACCAATAAAAGGAAGTTTATTGTTTGGGTCATCAGACAAGTTATCTGCTGCATCAGCAGAGTTAACCACATACTTGCCATCAACAAAACCTGGGCTACAGAATGGAGTAGCAAAATATATAGCCTTAATCATTGCAGCAGCACCGCCACCTGTACGTGGAGTATCCTTATCATCAACCTTACCTGCAACATTTACTTTGATAAGAGTAGACTTAGTAGCATTGATATCAAGGTTTGCACGATAGTTAAAGCGCTGATACTGATAACCATAATTCCATGATTTATCCCACTCTTTGAACAGACCATCCTGAGAATAATAACCGGCAGAAATAAAGTATTTCACCTTACTATTACCTCCAGAGATATTAACATTATGCTGCTGCTGCAATGTAGAACTCTTCATTATATAGTCAGTCCAGTCCATTGACGGGAAACGGATTGGATCGCTATTAGTACGGAATTTCTCAAGTACGTTTTCAGAGAACATAGCCGACTGACCATCATTTTCACGCATCTGATTATAGAATTTAGCATAATCGTATGAATTTGCCAATTCTACCATCTTTGTAGGCGTCAACAATGTCCAAGAAGTAGTTCCTGTAATTTTAGTCTTACCCTCAACACCACGCTTTGTTGTGATAAGGATAACACCGTTGGCACCACGCACACCAAATACGGCTGTTGCAGATGCGTCCTTCAAAACTGTTACACTCTCAATTTCGTTAGGGTCGACATCGTTCATTGAACGCTCTACACCATCAACCTGAATAAGTGGAGCCGCATCAACCCATGTAGCCTTACCACGCACGAAAATCTGAGCAGCATCGCTACCAGGCTCACCTGAACTCTGAATAGTAGTTACACCCGAAAGTTGACCAGCCAAGACGTTGTTAACTGAACTGACAGGTGTACGCACCAAATCCTCAGATTTAACACTCGAAATCGCACCGGTCATTGTGACTTTCTTCTGCACGCCGTATGCTACGACTTCAACACCTTCCATATCAACGGTATTTGACTTCAGCGTAATCTTCATTCCGTTCTTTGCAACAACGGTCTGAGTATCATAACCGACATATGAAATCTGTAACTTAGTACCGGGCTTTACGTTAACCTTAAATCTACCCTCAAGGTCGGTAATTGTACCTTGATTGCTGCCGTTCAGAATGACGATAGTTGCACCAATAATTGGTTCACCCTGATCGTCGAGAACGGTTCCAGTGATGCCTTGTGCATGCTGAGACTGCTCAGCCGCATTTGCCACCACGGTAGTGAGTGGGTTGAACGTCAAAGCCGAACACATCATTGCCACGGGCAAGATAGTTCCTTTAATAATGGTTTTGCTGTTCATGCTATTTAATTAAATTAGATTCTTATTAGTGATAGTATCAATATTAAACATCGCAAATGTACTATTCTACTATAAAAAAACGGTTGAAAAATGTTTCTATTTAGTAGAAATAAAAACTTTATGGCCATTTAGTATATAAATTCCATTCTGCGGCCTTTCTCTCTTACATCCCTGAATATCAAAGATTTCGCCATCAGTTAAAGATTTTTCATCTCTTTTTTGTCGACGAATTCCAGTGGTTAAATCGTTTTTTACATTTTGTTGTATCGAATACAACTGTGCCACTTCCTCGTCACTTAAAGCCTTGTTAAAAATGCACACATCATCAATCATCACAGGAGCAGTTCCCCACCACGAGCCGTAACCAAGATAAAAGACATCAGAATCGGAGAAGATGTTTTTTGAACTCTTGAAATCGGTACATGTCGAAGCAAATGCAAGATTATTGCTCTGCGTGAATTTCAGAATTCCATCGATGTAGATTGAGAATCCGTTGTCTGCAAAAGTGGCTGTGAGCAGATGCCATTCTTTAGTGCCCAGCAGACTGTTTGTTGCCTTATCGGGATGATTGACATCGTAGTAACCGTATGTTCCATTATATCCGAGATACACATTAGGAGTCATGTAAATTCGTCCCGCCGAACCATTGTTGTCCTTGAACGCCCAAATAGCATCGTACGAATTGGCAGCCGTTCTGTTTATAAACATCGAAACCGTTACGCCGTTCGAGACATCTGCTCCAAACAGCGGATTGGGAAACTCAACATAATTTGATGTTGATGCCGAATCGTAGCCAAAATTAAGTTTCAGGACATTGCTCTGGCGAGTAGCATCGCTAACGATGCTTGGCTTGCTTGCACTTGCCTGAGCCGATGCAACACCTGTCTGAGATGTATTCGCACTATTAACAAAACCGTCTTCGAAACGATAATAGCCTACGACATCTGTAAAGTTTTTTCGGATATTAAAATCAACAACAACCTGATATTGTTTCGAATATGATTCTTCATCCTTGCTTATAACAAGCGTTAGATTAGTCTTTCCGTTAGCCACCGCTGTTCCGTCTGATTTCAGGACGTCCTCGTCCGATGATTTCCAAGAAACAGTTGTACCGAGCAGCCCTTTTGTTGGCAGAGACAAATTGGCACATACTGATGTGCCATCGATAATCGGGATATTAAGATTCTTAAGCGTGTAACTTATTGCGCCCTTGGCATCTGCCTTAGAACCCCATATCTCGAGACCTTGGGTTGTGCCGGCAACGCCTCCGCTGCTGCAAACGGCAGTAAAGCACAATGCGCTTATGTCGGTATAGTCTATTGTCTGGCGAGTGAGCACACCTTTATATACAACATTGTTTATGTTAAGCGTGATGAAAGATGTGCCTTCCTTCAGACTCCACGAGCCACTATAACCGTCGTTGCTCTCAATCTTCCCGTCTTTGGTTAGAATGATATTTACAGGAGTCTGATTTTCATAATTCTTGTAGTTTACCTTATATTTGTGTGCGATAAACTGGTAAGTTCCTGCTATCTCTGATATCGAATACAACTGGCTTGATTCGATTTCGTTCTGAGTAACTTTCTCTCCGGCAAACTCGTATGGAGAAGCCACGAGCCATCCGTCCTCGTTTTGGAAAAGTTGATGCACTCTTACGGAATGTCCGTCGGTTCCGTCGTTGAATTTGGTGTGATAGATTACGAAACTTCTGCCGTCCTTATCGGTCATGGCAGAATTATGCCCTTGTGAAATCTCAGCAACAGGCATTGTGTCCCATTTGTAGTTGCCCATCAGCTTAACACCGCGGTTGCCAGTCGTTCCGCTTGCCGTTGTACCGTAATTCATCTCGTACTTTCCAAAGAAAATGGCATTTGTTCCTTTGGTATCGACATACGGTCCTTCGGGATTCTCCGCTCTGAAAACTCGCATTTCGTAACCACCATCAGGACTGTAGAATCCGTAAGACATGAACAAATAATAATATTTTCCGATGTGCTCGATATACGAACCTTCGCCCGAAACATACCAGCCGCCGGCAATCTTCTTTCCGAAATAAGGGTCGCTGGTTACATCGGCTGTTCCTGCATTTACAGCAGCGTAATTGACGGTATAATCGCGCAAGCCAGTATTCTCGTCAAGGTCGATGAGATAGATTCCACCGCTCCACGAGCCATACGAAAGTTTAAGATTACCTTCTTCGTCATAAAAAACACACGGGTCGATGGCATGAGGCAAATAAGTGCCCCAACTTGAATTTCTGTTGTATCGCGACGGAAGCGCAGACTGCTCTCCTATCGCTATCTCCAAATCTGATTTATGAAAGTCTTGGTGAGAAGATGTCTTTTTTCCGGTGAAGCCAGAAAAAATGACTGGACCTTGATAAACGTAAGGGCCTTCAATATTATCGGAAGCAAGGCACACTATGGCAGAATTCCAGTCGTCACCGTTAAGGCTCATATACATCAGCCATTTCTTCATAGTCTTGTTATATACAACATCGGGAGCCCACTGGTTTCCGCGGATTGTAAAATTGTTTACCGCACCTTGCCATTCGGGAATGTTATACGTTCCGAAATCCACTTCCTCACCCTTGTAGTTTTTAACTTTTTTTACGACATTGTCCAAGTAGGCCTCATCGTAACTGCAAGTCTGCACAGCATCGCCATTCATCTTGCCGAAAAGTTTTGACGATGTAGACTCGCCGGTAACATAAGTCCAGTTTACCAAATCGGTAGATTTGGAAACCGCCATGTGAGAACCGAAAATATAATAAGTACACGTCTCTTCGTTAGTGATAGTATCGATTACAACTGACGGATCGTGCACAGAGGTTCTCTTATATGAAACATCTTTATAATCTTCTGCAAGCGCATTATCTATGCTCATCACGCAAAAAACTATAAGGCTAACCACATGTGATATTTTCATTTAATATTATTAGTGAATTTCGGCTACAAATATAACTTTTTTTACAAAAGTATCACTACTTATTGTAAATAAATATCAAAAAAAAGTGGTTTGAAATCAAATTCCAAACCACCATTTTTATTGCATTATGAACATTAGTTTACCCATTTAACATAGCAGAAATCTTCGCGGTGTGGAAGCAAGTCGTTCTTAGGGAATATACGATATGCCACCTTGAAACTTCCGGCATTGCTCAGTTTATGAGTAACCTCGAATGTGTAAAGATTTCCTTCGCGCTTTGTTACCTTCAGAGGCTCAACGCTGTAGATGTGCTCTCTGCCGTTGGCATCTACCCTTACGGTTACAAGTTCCATGCCGATAGCATCGTCGAGTCCCTTCTCATCGACAACGAACTCTGCATGATATGTTACACCGCTTGAGATTGAGCCGTTTATCATTGCCTCGTCCTTCTTTGAAGAAACCACCTCGATGGCATCCCAACGCTCGGCAACAGCCTCTTTCCACGCAGCAATTTCCTTTGCCTTCTCGTAGTTGTTCTTCTGAAGCAGAGCCGAACGCTTAGCCTCTTTCTGATAGAACTTATCGTAATAATCGTCGAGCTGACGCTTCATTGTGTAGTGAGGAGCAACCTGAGCGATTGAGTTCTTTACGGTCTTTATCCAGCCTTCAGAATAGCCCTTCTTGTTACGAGCATAGTACAATGGCAGAATCTCGTTCTCGAGAAGCGAATAGATTGTTGCAGCATCGAGCTGATCCTGATAAGCGGTATTCTCGTAAGTACGCTTGTCGGTCAAAGCCCAGCCTGCACCTTCGCGATAGCCCTCGAGCCACCAGCCGTCGAGAACAGAGAGGTTTACAACGCCGTTCATAAGAGCCTTCTCGCCAGATGTTCCTGATGCCTCGAGCGGACGGGTTGGAGTGTTCATCCAGATATCAACGCCAGAGACAAGGCGGTGTGCAAGCTGCATGTCGTAATTCTCGAGGAAGATAATCTTGCCAAGGAATTCAGGACGACGGCTTATCTCGTAAATCTTCTGAATCAAGCCCTGACCTGCACCATCGTGCGGATGTGCCTTTCCTGCAAACAAGAACTGAACAGGATAGTTAGGATTGTTTACAATCTTTGACAAGCGGTCGAGGTCGGTAAACAACAAGTGGGCACGCTTGTAAGTAGCGAATCGACGGGCAAAACCAATCATCAAGGCATTTGGATTTATCTTCTCGAGGATAGACATAATCTTTGAAGGGTCGCCCTGATTCTTCAGCCAATCCTCGCGGAATGCCTTGCGGATGTGCTCAACAAGTTTGTTCTTCAATGCAAGACGAGTCTTCCAAACTTCCTCATCCGGCACATTGTAGATTGCCTCCCAGATGCTCTGGTTAGACTGATCTTTCAAGAAATTCTTGTCGAAGTACTTATTGTAGATATCCTTCCACTCTGTTGCGCTCCATGTTGGATAGTGAACACCGTTTGTAACGTAGCCCACATGACTTTCCTCTGGGAAGTAGCCCTTCCAGATGTCAGAGAACATCTCCTGAGAAACCTTGCCGTGAAGCCAGCTTACGCCGTTAACCTCCTGACAAGTGTTGCAAGCGAATGTAGACATACAGAATCGTTCGTTGTGGTCATCCGGGTTCTTGCGTCCCATTCCGATGAACTCATCCCACGAAATCTGCAACTTGGCAGGATACTGCCCCATGTACTTGCCGAACAATCCTTCGTCGAAATAGTCGTGACCGGCAGGAACAGGAGTGTGCACAGTGTAAAGCGAAGATGCACGGACAACCTCCAATGCCTGATTGAATGTCAAGCCCTCTTCGATATAGTCAACAAGACGCTGAACATTGCACAATGCAGCATGTCCCTCGTTGCAGTGATAGATGTCTTTCTTGATGCCCAACTTCTTCAGAGTGAGCACACCACCAATACCAAGCAGAATCTCCTGCTTCAAGCGGTTCTCCCAGTCGCCTCCGTAAAGTGCGTGAGTGATTGGACGGTCGAACTCTGAGTTCATTTCGTTATCTGTATCGAGCAGATAAAGTTTGATTCGACCAACGTTCACCTGCCAAACATAGGCATGAACCATATAGTTAACGTAAGGAACATCGACAACCAACGGCATTCCGTCGGCATCAAGAGCACGCTCCAAAGGCAGAGAACCGAAATTCTGTGTCTCGTACTTGGCAACCTGCTGTCCTTCCATTGACAGAGTCTGAGTAAAGTATCCGTAGCGATACAAGAAACCAACGGCACACATATCAACATTACTGTCTGATGCCTCTTTCAGATAGTCACCGGCAAGGATTCCCAAACCGCCAGAATAAATCTTGAGAACATGGCTCAAACCGTACTCCATACAGAAATATGCAACAGATGCACGCTTCTTGTCCGGCTCTACGTCCATATACTGACGGAAAATCGAATAGACTTCGTCAACCTTCTTGATGACGCTCTTATTCTTTGCCAAATCAGACAGTTTCTCGAAACTGAGGCGTTCGAGCATCAGGACTGGGTTCTGTCCTACCTGCTTCCACAAATCCTCGTCGAGCGATTTAAACAAGTCGGTAGCCTCATGATTCCATGACCACCACATGTTGTGTGCAAGTTCAGAAAGTTTTGAAAGTTCTTCCGGAACTCGCGATTTTACATTCACCTCTTTCCAGTTAGGTGTGTTTGAATTACTAGCCTTTATCTTCATAGTCTCCCAAATTTATTTTATTTATAACACAAGTATTCTCACTTTTTAGATTTGATTCTCTTTGCGGCATTAGAAAGCGCAACATCGTATGCCTTTACATAGTCCTCGATGAAGTTCTTCCACAATGCGTTGTCGGCAATGAGTCTTGCCTTTCGGCGGATTGCGTTTCGCTCGGCAACCTTCAGAGCGGTAAAGCCAAGAATCGTGTTCTTTATCTCCTCGGCAGCCTCGTCGTAGTTGCTGTCGGTTCTGTGAACCACCTTTACTCCGTCTTCAATCTGACTGTACAAGCCGTTTGGTTTCAGGGTGTTTGCCCATAGTCCGAATCCGGCAAGGTCGGTAGTGATGCAAGGCACTTTAAATGCAATGCTCTCGAGCGGAGTATAGCCCCAAGGCTCGTAGTACGAAGGATAGACGTTAAGGTCGTAAGCCGGCATCAAACTGTAGTACGACATATTTAAAATGCCGTCCTTTCCGTCGAGATAGCAAGGCACGAACATCACCTTCACCTTATCTTCCGGATTGTTGTTCAAACCGTGATAGCGAAGTGCATTCAGAATCTTGTCGTCCTCGAAATTATTGAGATAATGAGTTATGACAGGATTTGCAAGTCTGCGCTGCGTTGAATATGTTCCGTCAAGGCGTTCTATCAAATCCTGACGAGGATTGCCAACCCACGCCGGAACGTTTATCACAGCGAGCACATTCTTAGACAAATCCGAATCTCTCAATCGCTTTATCGCCTCGAGGAAGATGTCCAAGCCTTTGTTCTTATATTCATATCTTCCGCCCGTGCCGATGATTATCGTGTCATCGTTCGTCATTTTGCAGCCAGTAAGAACAGAAGCGACATCGAGCAGTTTCTGTCTTGCTTTCTTCCTTACAGAATTATATTCTGGCAACTTCGGAACAAAATCATTCTCGAAACCATTCTTCAAAACAACATCAGGCTCTTTTTCGAGCAATTGTTTGCACTCGGCTGCGGTGATGTCGCTCACGGTCGTAAAGCAATCGACATTGTGCGCAGCCTGCTTCTCAACCGAATGCTTGCTCTGCATGTTCAGTTCCTCTGCCATCTGGTCACCGTTGTAGGCAAACATATAGTCGTAGAGCGGCTTTCCGTTTCCAGCAATAGAACGGCCGATGCTTGTAGCGTGCGTAGTGAAGATTGTAGCAATTGCAGGTACATATTTCTGCAAATACAGCGCGCCGAGAGCCGTCATCCATTCGTGTGCCTGATAAATAACCTTCGATTTCTTTGAAAGTTCGTTTTTATAGAAACTCTCAACGACTTTGGCAGCCGCATAAGAGAACATCGAAGCTTCGTCGTAATCGCCATAGGCATGAAGCGAATCGACTTTGTAGTCGTTCCACGCATTTGTATATATTTCGTTCTTTCGGATAAAGAACGGATTAAAATCGACAAGAAAAACAATAGGCGTTCCGGGAATATTCCATCTACCGGTTCTGACAGACAGGCCTTCGCCGTGCGATGCTTCCAACCACTTAGGAAACAACGTGCTATCCTCGATAAATAACGGATTTTCCTTATCTCTCCAAAAATCAGGTCCAACGAAGAAGACCTTGTCTTTCATCATCTTCTGTAAAGTCTGCGCTCTTGTAGAAAGCACCGTGTAGATGCCACCAACCTTGTTGCAGACTTCCCAACTGGATTCAAATATATAATCAGGTATTTTCTTAGTCCTCGCAGTCATAGCATAAAATATAAATATGTTTGATGGCAAATGTAAAAAAATAATTTAAACAAACATCATAATTTTGCAAAAACATGTTTCAAAACATATATTTACTTATTAAAAATCAATTTTGCTTGTGATAATACTGTCCTCTTTTCAAGGTTATTTTTCCGTTCTGAATTGCATGTTTTGGACATCTGTGGTAACAACCAAGACAACCGACGCATGAGCCATCGCACTTCCATGCCGGTTTTCCGTTTTTCATCTCGATATTATGAACAGGGCAGGCTTTCACGCACAATCCACACTCAATGCAATCATCCGTAACCCAATATTTTGAATCAACTTTCTTCAGACTCAGATTAAAAAGCGGTCTGATTAAGTATGTCTTTATCCACGGAATAGACGTAACGAGCAAAGCGAAGGAATTTGAACGTGCACCAAGTATCGTGTTTATTCTTGCCACTTTCTTAACTGCCTTGCGAAGCTTGCTCTGCTCCAAATCGTGACTGTCTACATCGAAAAATGGCAGCAAAACGTATGTATTCGGCATCTGAACAGAAAAACAACTGTCGAGTCGCCATCCTTTTCTTTCGAAAGCCGACTTCATCACCCTATCCGTATAGCCAACATCATCGCCGCAGGTACATGCAAAAAACAAATAATCTGGGCGACCATCAAGCGTATCAACCTTAACCTTATCAATAAAATCGAGCACAATCTGCGGAGGTCCCCACGAATATACAGGAAATACGAAGCCCAACAATTCGCCGGGTTCAAGATGATAGCTGCATGAAGTGTTAATCTCATCGCCTATCGGCATCAACTTTGTCTTTTGGCAAGAGGCAATCTGCTCGGCAACCCATTTGGAATTGCCAGTTCCAGAAAAATAGAATATCATAAATTAAGCGTTTACTTTCATTAGTTGTCATCGAAAACAAAAGAGGGCGCTAATAAAAGCGCCCAATTATTTTGTCGTCAAAAAAATCATTCTATGACTTTGAATCATCCTTTCCATAACCATAGCCGTAGCCGTATGAGCCATAACCGTAACGACGATAGCCGTAGCGATATCCGTAGTGATAGCCATACTTGCTGTAACCATAGTTAAAGGTATCTGATGTACCGTTAAGCACAACAGCCATGTTCGTGAGCTGCTTGTTTGTATACAACTTGTCAATCTCAGGAACCAACTCTCTCTGCATCAAGTTAGCACGGATAACGAACAATGTCATATCAACATGCTTAGTGATGATTGTTGGGTCTGTCACTATCTCTATAGGAGGACAGTCTACTACGACATAATCGTACTTTTCCCTCAGTTCATTAAACAAGGCTGCAAGTCTGTCGCTATCAAGAAGTTCAGCTGGGTTTGGAGGAGTTGTCCCAACAGGAATGACATCCAATCCCTTGCAAAGAGAATCCTTATAAACAATATCCTCGATATTATCGTACTGACCACTCAAATAGTTAGCCACACCCGGTTTAGGACGATTGATATACTTAGACAAAGAACTCTTACGCATATCAAGGTCGACAGTAACTACCTTCTTTCCCTGAATAGCCAAACTTACCGACAAGTTAGCAGAGATGAATGTCTTACCGCTACCCGGATTTGCCGATGTGAACATGATAACCTTCTTGTCCTTGCCAAGCATGAATGCCAAGTTAGTACGCATAACACGGAACGCCTCGTTGATAACGTTGCTATTATCCTTCTTAACAACGACAGCCGTAGTTGTGTTAATTGCAGGTTTCTTCTTCTCATAGAAATGAGTCTTAGGCATCTGCAACAACGGAATCTCTCCAGCAAACGGAGCAGCCATATTCTCCAAATCCTTCTTTCCGCGAACCGATGTATTCATCGACATCAGAAGGAATATGATACCACCCGGAATTGCAAGACCAGCAGCCAAGGCTATAAGATAAATCTTACTTGATGATGGAGATGTTGGGAAGTTACTACCCATCGGAGGAGTTATCACACGAGTATTATATGCTGTAAATGCCTGAGACAACTCATTCTCCTCACGCTTCTGCAACAAGAACAAGTAAAGAGCCTCCTTTACCTTCTGCTGACGCTCAACAGAAAGCAGATGCTTTGCCAACTTAGGGTTAGAAGCCATAACCGAATTACTCTTAGCCTCGGTAGTCTGCGAACTGCGAATCTGGTGATTCAGAGTCTTTATCTGGTTATCAACAGAAACGATGATTGCGCTTCGCATAGACTCCAACTGCTGATCAAGATCCTTAACCAATGGGTTGCTTGCAGAAGAATTAGCCAACAAACTGTTATGCTGCAACAAAATTGTGTTGAATGAGGAAATCTGACCCTCGATTGCTGTGTTTCCTATACCTGAATTGACAGGTAATAGTTGATGTTTCTTGCTTGGGTCGCTAAGATAAGTACGGATATACTTAGCCATTGCCAAATTGTTATTGAGCATTACGACCTGATTGCTTGCTGCATTTGCCTGAGTCAGATAAAGAGAAGAAACCGCCTCAACGTCAGGAATTAGGTGCTCACTCTTGTATGAAGAAATATCATTATCAACGTTGCCAAGTTCGCGCTCGATAACTTCCAAACGCTCGTTAATGAACTGCGAAGTACTAATTGCAATCTTGTTCTTATCAGACACCCACTCTTCGTTATAGACTACGATAAGCGTGTTGATGAAATCCTCTGCACGCTGAATAGAAACATCATTGAAAGAAAGTTCTACAACAGTTGCATTCTTATCCTTCAAAGCAGCCTTCAAGCCACCAGCATATCTCTCAGTTGTAGAACTAAGATTTACACGATTCACTTTGATATTCATATCCTCATCACCCTTGTAAAAGGCTGTAGGATTAACAACTATTATACCTGCTGGCGTTTTTATCTGCGAACCAATTTTGCCTGTGTATTCATTGTCATACACCTCGCCGTCTCTTGCCAACTTTGAAAGCTTTACTTCTCCATTGTTGACATACATTTCGAAACTACAATTCGAATAATCAGGAAGATCCAAAATGTTTGCCACAACAGGAAGATTCTTTCCATATAGAGTTACGTCGTGGAAGGTACCATCAACACTGTAGTTATAATCAAGATGAAGTCGCTTGACTGTCTCCATGACCGTTGCAGGTGACTGCAAAGAGATAAGTTCGTTATTTACATTTACTGCACCGTTAAACAATCCCATATCTCCAAGATTGCTAAGGTCACCTGCTATTGAAGTACCTGAATTTTTGTCCTCCTTAATCAATATTGAAGCCGATCTTGTAAAAACATATGGCTTGCGCAGAAGATAAAGCTTAGCGCAGCACAATGCAATTACCACAGCAAGAACAAACCACTTCCAGTTTGCTAGATACAGGAACAACAAGTCCTGAATGTTTACAGAAGAATCTGTAGTATCAGGCTGTTGAATACGGTTTACAACCCGTATGTCCTGCTGTTTCGTTGTTGTATTTCCTTGTTCCATAATAATTATTATTTCTTAAGCAAAACTGCAATAGATGTCAGCAGCGAAGCAACTGAAATCCAGAATGAGGTAGAAAGAACGTTATTTCCGTTTACAGTAGACTGACGTGCACGCATAGTGTTTGGCTCGACGTACACAACATCATTCTGCTGAAGATAATACGCAGGAGACATTGCCAAACTGTCAGCACTACACAAATTCAAGCGATAAACTCTGTTGTTACCACCTTCGTTTCGCATTACGACGACATTTTTTCTCACACCATATATAGTAAGGTCACCCGCTGTACTCAAAGCTTCGAGAACCGTAACATGATCTTTTTCAATGGCAAAACGTCCAGGATGCGCGACTTCACCCATCACTGAATAATACATTTTGTCGAATTCAACAGTTACTACGGCATCCTTCAACAGATCACTTGAAATCAGCTTGTCCTTTATTAACTCCGAGATTTCAAATCTGTTCTTTCCTGCAACATTTATCTTTCCTAGGATTGGGAAGTCTATATCGCCGTTAGCATCAACAGTATAACTACACATCATCTGCGAACCGCCAGTTTTTGTCGAACCAACATAATTACCAGTAACACCCAAGTTGAACATCTGTCCAAGCTGAGGGTCACGAGTATTAACGATAATACCTAATTTGTCTTCTGGTTTTACCTTTATTTCTAAAGGAGATTGAACATTTACAATCTGCCCATCCTTTACATCTTGAAAGTAATTTATCTGCTTTGGCGTGCCACAAGAAACCAAAATCATAGCAGCAGCGAGATAACAGAATTGTTTTTTCATATTCGATTCAAACAGTTATATAAATCTATATTTTACCAATTAGTTTGCAAAACTAAACAAAATTTATCATTAAAGCAAATACAACAAACACTTTTTTCAAAATGCTAAAATTTCTTTCCAAACACAATACTCACAAATGTCTGCCAAAGAATTGCGCAATCGAACAGACAAGAACGATGTTTGAGATAGAACAAATCGTATCTCAGCCGTCTTAGCATTTTGTCCATCGTGTCGGTGTAGCCGTTATGCAAGGTGGCATAACTTGTGACACCCGGACGTATCTGATACAAGAACACATATCTGGAATCTCGCTCCAGAATCTGGTCTATGTAGTATTTTCTCTCGGGACGAGGACCAACAAACGCCATGTCACCAACAAACACATTCCATAGTTGCGGAAGTTCGTCGAGATGATGCTCACGAAGGAATCTTCCGATGTTTGTCAACCGCGGGTCGTTCACCTCATCACTCATGCAAAGCTGTGGTCCATTTTCCTCAGCATTTAGTTTCATGCTTCGGAACTTATATATGTAGAAAGGGCGACCGAACAGTCCGATTCTCTCTTGTTTATAAATAACTCCTCCGCCGTCTTCGCGTTTTATGAGAATATACAAAATCACAAACAGCGGAGAGAATACAACAAGACACAAAAAAGCAAGCAAGCAGTCTATAACTCGCTTTACCTTTCGTTCTATAATGTTCATTCCGTCTGAAACGAACTTTTCATCACCGAACAAATCCACTGAATCATTATCTTGTTAAAACGACGCAAAATTACTGTTTTTTATCCAAATTCACAAACAAATTATGTATTTTCAGCATTGTCGTCATTTTATCAGCAGAAATGTTTGCATTTAAAAGATGCCCCACAACTAAGCTGAAAGATGTCGTGAGGCATCAGAAAAAACTAAAGCAAATTTACTTCAAAGTAAATGGTATGGTACATTTTATGTCGCGAGAACTTGAGCCGATATAAGCCCTGAACGCTCCGCTCTCGAACACCCAGTCGTGCTTTCGGTCGCTGTAGAACTTAAGCATATCGTCTGTAATGGTGAACGAAACGACCTTCTCTTCACCCGGCGCGAGCGAGATTTTCTCAAAGCCTTTAAGTTCTTTCAGAGGGCGTGTAACTGAACATTTCACATCGCCGATATAAAGTTGGACAATTTCCTTTCCTTCTACGCTTCCGACATTCTTTACAGGAACGCGAACGATGATGTTTCCGCCAGCACTCATTGTCTTTGTAGAGACGGTTGGCTTTCCGTATTCGAACGTTGTGTAACTTAATCCGAAGCCAAATGGGAACTGAGGCTTGATTTTCTTTGTATCGAACCAACGATAGCCCACAAGAACATCTTCCTTATACTCCACATTAATGCTGTCGCCCGGATAGCAGATTGAGCCGAACGAATGTGCTCCGTAATCCTCGAGTTTTACGCCATATGTCATCGGAAGCTTTCCGCTTGGATTTACCTTTCCGCTAAGTACATCGGCAATGGCATCGCCTGCGGCAGAACCGCCATACCATGTCTGGATTATTGCCGGAACATCTTTCAGCCAAGGCATCATAACCGGATTTCCGCTGCACAGAACCATAACGAAGTTCTTGTTAACCTGCAAAATAGACTCGATAAGTTTGTCCTGACAGAAAGGCAAGCCGAATGTTGTGCGGTCGCCAGCCTCGCAATCCTGCTCATGATTCTTGTTCAAGCCGCCGACGTAGATTACCAAATCGGCATCCTTGGCAGCCTCGACAGCCTCAGCACGAAGCGATTCGTAAACTGCATCGGAAATAACCTCGACACGACCGAACATTGATGCTCCAGAACGATAACCCTCGGCATACTTTACTCTGCCCGGAGCCAATTTACTGATGCCTTCGAGCGGAGATGTCTCGTGCTTTGGCTTCAACTCTGAAGAGCCACCAGCCTGAACGAGCGTTCTACGTCCATTTTCGCCTACGACGAGGATTTTCTTGTAATCGTCGAACTTCAAAGGCAAGATGTTGTTTTCGTTTTTCAGAAGAACGATAGCCTCATCGGCAACCTTACGAGCCACATTGTAATGCTCGGCACTCGCCATTGAGCCGAATCCGCGATTTTTGTTCATCGCTGTGCGGAAAATAAGACGAAGGATTCGCGAAGCCTTGTCGTTAAGAACAGGCATCGGCACTTTTCCTTCCTTTATCATTTTGAGGAACGGCTTTGCAAGATAATAATCGTCGTATGTGAACTTGCTTTCGGATGTGAGTCCGTTGGTATACGAACCCATCTCGATGTCTAGTCCGTTCATAGCAGCCTCGTATGTGTCGTGACAGCCGCCCCAGTCGGTTATCACGCAGCCATCGAACTTCCAGTCATCTTTCAGAATTTTATTGATTGTCAAATCGTTGTGACAAGCGTGCTGACCGCGGATTTTGTTGTACGCACCCATTATGCTCCATGCCTTTCCTTTCTCGATGGCAGCCTTAAATGGGTAAAGATAGATTTCATGCAATGCTCTGTCAGAGAGTTCAACATTGATATGACCGCGCCAAAGTTCCTGATCGTTAAGCACATAATGTTTTACGCACGTTGCCACTCCATTTTTCTGAACTGCCTGAATGTAAGGCACGCACAATGTTGCTGCAAGAAACGGGTCCTCGCCCATGTATTCGAAGTTTCGGCCATTAAGAGGCGTTCTTGCAATATTTACGCCGGGACCGAGAATAACGTTTTTGTTTCTGTACAGACATTCTTCAGCAAGAGCCTGACCGTATTGCGCCGCCAAATCGGTATTCCATGTAGAAGCAAGAGCCGTGAGCGACGGAAAGGCGGTACACGAATCGTTCGTCCATCCGGCATAGCCCCAGTTGTCCCAGTTTATCTCGGCACGTACTCCGTGAGGACCGTCGCTCATGTGCAACTCAGGAATTCCAAGCCGCGGACATCCCGGACTTGTGAACTTGCTCTGCGCGTGGCACATTGCAACTTTTTCCTCAGTCGTCATTCTGCTCAAGGCATCCTGAACGCGACTTTCTATTGGTTTTGTTTCATCAAGATACACAGGCAACTGAGCCAAAACAGGCTTGGCAATCAGTGCCACCATCAATACTGCAATTATTTTCTTCATATTATATTTTTAACGAATTACATCTATTTCTACACTTGCAGGCGTAAGTACTCCGCTGGACGCCGTAAGTTTAATCTTTCCGGCATCGCCGTTGTTCTGAACAACCACCAGACATTTTCCGTAGAATGCACGGCGGCAGTCAATCTTGAATCTCTCTGAAGAGATTGGCGAACCGTTGTCTACTCCAATAATCTTGGCATTTCCTTGCGAGATTACAAAGCGGACAAGGTCGGTTGCATCAGGGCAAAGATGTCCTTGCTGGTCGAGAATCTCGACTGTTATGTACGTCAAATCGCGGCGGTCAGCCTTCTGAACCGTTTTGTCGGCTGTTAGGCGGATAGACCTCGGCTTGCCTGCCGTGAAAATCTCTTTTGTTCCGACAACCGCACCATTCTTTCGGGCAACGACCTTGACTGAGCCCGGGCGATAGAACACCTTATTCCACACGGCATGATAGCAATGCTCTGTCTTCTTTCTAACACCTCGGCTTTCGCCATTTACAAAGAGTTCCACCTCGTCGGCATTATTGTAGTAGCACCACATATCAATTTCGTCGCCCTCGTCCCATGTCCAATGCGGGAAGAGATGAAGAACCGGTTTGTCCGACCATTCACTCTGATACAAGTAATAAGCATCTTTCGGAAAGCCTGCCAAATCGACCACCCCGAAGAACGAACTTCTTGCTGGCCATCCGAAAGGAGTTGGCTCGCCGATGTAGTCGAAGCCTGTCCATAGGAACTGTCCGGCTACAAAATCGTTATTCTTCACGACATCGAGCGTTTCCTCGTGCGTGCTTCCCCACGGAACATGACAGTTGTCGTATGACGAGCATGAGAATGTTGCATCCTCGAACGGAATGTCCCAACGCTTTGGCCAGATGAACATCGAATCGCTCGGCATTCGGTAGTAGCCGCGAGTAGCAAGAGCCGAAACGCTTTCGGTTATGATGAAAGGCTTTCCGGGAAAATTCTTCGGGACATCGGGAATATTCTGATTATGATAGTTATAGCCGATGATGTCGAGTCCTTCAGCCTTGAACAGATTGTTTGCAGGAGACGGTTCGTTGCATCCAGCTGTTACAGGGCGCGTTTGGTCCAAATCCTTCACAATCTTGATAAGATGCTCGGCCAAGAGCGTGTTCATGTTCTTTTTCCCGCTCTCTATTTCCTGCTTTTCATTATGACCGAAATTAAGCACGAGATTTGCCATCGCAAGCGACAAAGTGTCGGCATTTGCGCTGTTCCACTGCTCAAGAACCTCGTTTCCGATGCTCCACATAACGATGCACGGATGATTTCGGTCTCTTCTGACCATATCCCTCAAATCAACCTCATGCCACTTGTCGAAGAAACGCGCATAATCGTTCTCGGTCTTGCGACGGCGCCACATGTCGAAAGCCTCGTCCATAACCACAAAGCCCATTGTGTCGCACATGTTCAGCAACTCGGGGGCTGGCGGATTGTGAGTGCATCGGATTCCGTTGCAGCCCATATCCTTTAGCATTTTAAGCTGGCGATGAAGAGCCACGTTGTTGACGGCTGCGCCCAAGCATCCCAAATCGTGATGAAGACATACGCCGTTTATCTTCATATTCTTTCCGTTAAGAAAGAA
>Ga0256405_10002845_pt1 | contig 37668 bp, 37 predicted proteins | sample RumenRJG_02DNA_FD_189096 | JGI IMG/M metagenome (GOLD analysis project Ga0256405, IMG submission 189096) | Bovine rumen microbial communities from Lethbridge, Alberta, Canada - RJG_02 | ecosystem: Host-associated > Mammals > Digestive system > Stomach > Rumen | place: Canada: Alberta...
CCGTATTCAACGTAGGTCGGAACATCGGGCCCCTTTGATAAAAAGAACTTAAGCTTAAGATCTTCATTTACAAAGATAAGCTTTCTTGAATCCTTATCCTTCATCTCATCGCAGCTTATACCTATCTGCTCTAAAAGATCCATTGTTTTATTTGCTAGACGCCCCTTTCCAAGGGCAAATGTAAGATATCTGTCGTTACTCATATTGATCTCCCTATCAAGGATTTGTTTTAGAATTAAGTATTACGTTTTTGCCCTGTTTTCTAAGCTCGGATGCTTTATTTAAAGCCTTTGAAAACTCCTCAAGATCATCAGGATTGTAGATGATGTATGTTGGCTCTTCCTTTAAAGGAAGTGAAATATTCTGGCTTGAGAGAGCCTCTAAAATATCATCTATCTGAAGTCCGAAGCCAATAGCCGGTGCGTTCTTCCCGAAGTGCAATAAAAGATTATCATATCTTCCGCCCTTAACTATCGCACGTCCAAGTCCGTAGGTATAAACTCTGAAGATCACTCCCGTATAATAGTTGTATTTACTAAGCATACCGAGATCAAATGAAACGTACTTTTCAACTCCGTAGCTACAAAGAACTTTGTATAACTGTTCAAGCCTTTCAAGAGCCTTCACTGATCTGTCGTTATTTACATTTTCGCCTGCAGTCTGAAGTGAATCCAAATCATTAAATGAATCGGCGATTCCAAGGAGTTTTTCCTTGTATGGAGAAGCAATCTTCTTTTCCTCAATTAGCTCCTGAGCCGCAAAATAATTCTTTCCCGAAATAAGCGTTCTTAGTTCTAATTCTGTTTCATCATCGATCCCGGCTTCTTCGCAAAGTCCTTTGAAATAACCGATATGTCCAATGGATACTCTGAAATCCTTTAATCCCGCTTCCTTTAAGCAATTTATGGAAAGAGCTATAACTTCTCCGTCTGCAAATACAGAATCATCTCCGATAAACTCAGCGCCAAGCTGGGTTGATTCCTCAAGCTTTCCCTGAAGAGAATCCGTCCTCGTAAATGCGCTTCCCAAATAGGATAATCTTAACGGCTCATTGCTGTCACAAAAATACTTTGCCGCACATCTTGCGATAGAAGGGGTAAAATCAGGTCTTAAAACAAGGGTATTGTTTTCCTTGTCGAAGAATTTGTAAAGTTCATTGCTGGGAATCGTTCCGACTTCCTTTGAAAAAACATCAAAGAATTCAAAAGTCGGTGTCTGAACCTTTCTGTAACCGAAAGAATCGATAATCTTTGAAAGCTGCTCTTCAAGATACGCTTTGTTATCGTACTCTCTTCCGTATATATCTCTTACTCCTTCTGGAGTGTGCAATAATTTATTATTCATAAATATCTCCGTTTAAACGCTTTAGCGTGGTAGCGTGTTATCATGGTAAATAACTAAATTAATGACAGTATACTTACATTTATCTCTTTTGTCAACTTTTTATCAATATAATAATAAAAAATCTCAAATACTTTTAGACCAAGGTCTATTTCAATCTCTGTCGTTTAGATCCTGTTGAAGCTTATCTAAATAAGGTACCAGAACTCCCGCATGCTTCGGTATAATATAATCGGGATTAAGCTCGTCGTGTCTGAAACTCTTTCTGCCACCCTCTTTAGCTCTGTCCCAAAAGAATCTGAGCATATCCAAAGGAAGGTAATAAAGCTCATCACGTCCCGTAAAATATATAAGGAAAAAGGCAATACCTCCCTGCTTTTCAAAATCAATCATAAACTGTACCTGATGCTCATGGATATTTTGCAGAGCAAACGTATCTGTAGCGCATTCCTTTGCATCAAAACAAACTGGTATTCCCTGCACAGCTCCTATATAGTCTACGGTACTTTTTTGATCGAAGTAGGCAAGGGTTATATGTCTCGTCTCTTTATCGATCGTGATCGGTGTGATCGGCGTAGGAATCTTTTGAATAAGCGCAAGTCCGCTCTCTAAATATTTTTCATTTGTTTTGTTAATCATATCCTCAAGAGTAGAACCCCTGAGGCCTCTGGATTTCCAAGTAGGCATTGTCTTTCCTTTAAACCATATTTACAAGCTCGTTACTAACGTTTGTTATTTCATCTTCTATCTTTTTAAGGGTAGATTTAAAGTTTTCTTTTCTGCTTTCAGCAGATTTAATAAGCTCCACAGCGTCTTTTCCCGTTTGAGCAGCCGTGGGGAGTCCGCCGGGATATTTTATATAATGCCCCGCTAAAAATACATTGCCAAGGCCTTTGATATCCTGCGGTAAAAATGCATTTACGCTGAGTGCCGTAGTTATAAACCGCATAAAAGAACCATTGGTATCGTTGTTTCTTTTAAGATAAGAGTAAGGCGTCCAAACATCCAATATCTTAAGCTTTCCTTCGTAAGCGGGAAATTTCTCTTCGATTTCGTTTTGAATCGCTTTAGCTATATTGTACTTTTGTGAATCGTACTTTTCTTTCCCGGATTCATACAGCTTTTTCCAATATCTGCAGTCCTTTTCATACTGGTCCAAAGAAACCTGGATTACGGTTTTACCGGGTGGAGCAATATACTCCCCGTATTTACGGTAGTTTTTAACGCCGATTCGGTTGTACTTTTCATATCCTGCTTCTATATCAGAGCATGGAAATGTAAGGGAATCGGGTACCTCCTCGAATAGTCCGTCTACAGCAAAAGCCACCTGGAAAGCGCTGTAAAAGGTATATTTTAATCTGTCTTTATATATCTCTTTAAGAGAAAGGGGTGCATACTTTTTACTTATCAGATTATTAAAAGCATAATTGATATCGCAGGCAATGATAACGTAATCACTGCTTATAAATTCGTCATTTTCAAGTACTATTCCCTTGGCTTTATGAACAGTGATCTGCTTTATAATATTTCCGATTTCATCCGCAATGGAGCTGACATATTCCTTGCGGTCAAGCTTTATCTTTTTAACGGGCGTATTTAAACAGATTTTTCCGCCTTCTTTTATATATGTATCGTAAAGGCTTTTGGCAAGTCCTATAGAGCCGCCTTCAATAAGGTCTCCGTTTCCTGCGATATAGAAGCTGTAAGCCAGAATAAGCCAATAGGATTCATATTCCTTAGGGCAAAAATCAAGAATCAGTTTTTGGAGAAGCGGGCTTTTGAATCTTTTAGCCCAGTCAGTATTTCTAAGTCCCATATAACGCATGGACTTAATAAGGAATTCCTTGGGAGGAATAACCTTTGTCATTTCGCTGATACTCTCTGCAATCTCCTTGGGGCCATTTTTCGGAAAGCTGACAGCATCATTAGCAATCTTTGCAAAGTCAATAAAAGAATTAATCTCCTCTGCATCCTTCGGCGCAATCCTAAGCATCTCATCTCTTGTCTTTTCAGGATCCGGCCAAAGATGCACTACCTCTCCGTAATACTCCGAAGCCCAAAAGTAGTCTCTTTTAATAATCTTTGTATCGTCTGTAATAACGCCAAGCTCCCGCCAAAGATCATTGGTTAAAGTACCCTTTTGAGTACCTGTAAGCCAGTGAAGGCAGTTGTCTATTGCAAACCCATCCCTATACCAGCCGCTACAGCTTCCGCCGTAGGTAGCGTTTTTTTCATAGATTACGGGCTCAAAGCCTGCTCTAAGCGCAAATATTCCGGCGCTTAATCCGGCGACACCGCCACCTATTATAAGTACCTTTGTTTTTTTATTCTCACCACTCATATTTTTATTTCCCCAAAGGTCTTAATGCAATGCTGCTCTGTAAATCTTTTCCACTCCTGCAGCATCAAGCGGTCTTATCCTTGATAGTTTAACAGTATCCTGCATCGTAGCATCCATTGAAAGGCTTCTCAAATCCTCATCAGAAGGGTTAATACCAAGATCTTTTAAAGATACGGGCATACCAATGGACCTAAAGAAATCTACAGTCTTTTCTATTCCCAGTAGAGCTGCCTTTTCATCATCGGTTTCAGTTATCTCCCAGACTTTTTTTGCGTACCTTGAAAATCTGGGAAGCGCTTCCCTAAAAAGTTCTTTAGCCCATGCACCCCAAACTGCGGATAGAGAATCACCATGGGTTACATCGTACTTTGCGGAAAGAGCATGTCCGAATTTATGTACGGAAAAGTCTTTTCCTCTGCCGCATTCCGTAAGATTATTATGGGAAAGGCTTGAAGCCCAGAAAATTTCGCACATAGCGTCATAATCAGAAGGATTCTTATAAGCTATGGGGCCGTTTTTAATCATACATCTAAGAAGGCCTTCCGCAATTTCGTCAGTCATATCGCAGTGCGATCCCGGGATAAAATATCTTTCCATTGTATGCATCATAATATCCGTTACTCCGGCAGCAATCTGGTTCTTAGGAAGACTTGCACCTAAAGCGGGATTAACGATTGCAAAAGCGCATCTGTTAAAGTCCGTATTTATACCGCATTTTTTACCAATTTCCTCGTTTGTAAGTACGGCAGAATCGCTCATCTCGCTGCCGGCGGCACCTATTGTTAGAACAGCTCCGACAGGAAGGGATTTTGTTAAAGGAACCTTTTTAGACCAGATATCCCAAAGATCCGTTTCGCTGTTTGCGGTTCCGTGAGCTATAGCCTTTGCGGTATCTATGGCGCTTCCGCCCCCTACGGCGATTATAAGATCGGCTCCGAAAATTAAAGCTTCTTTAACGCCCTCTCTGGCATGGGCTAATGTAGGATTGGGCTTAGCTCCGCCAAAATCCTTGTATTTAAGGCCTGCAGATGCTAATGACTCGTGAACCCTGTCTAAAAGTCCGCTCTTAATAACGCTTCCTTTTCCGTATACTATTAAAGCCTTTTTTCCGTACTTTGCGGCCGTCTCTCCTATCTCTTTTTCTGTATCCTTACCAAAAATCACCTCGGTAGGTGCGTAGTATCTGAAATTATCCATCTTTAAGTCTTGCCTTTTTAAAAAATCATGTTTATATCATTAAAAAATCCATTAAAAATAATACAAAAACAACTATTTAAAGAATCCGAACCTTTTAATTTCACCAGGAAAATCAATCCGAATTTCTTTATTCGCCAGGGCTTTGAATCTTTCACCCAAGAATTCCTCGTCTGGAAAAACAAGTCTGTATGCACAAAGAATCTGGTGCTTAAAACCTTTGTCATTCGCGCCGTACTTTTTATCTCCGTAAATCGGATGCCCCAGGCTTGAAAGCTGAGCTCTTATCTGGTGCGGCTTTCCGGTATGAAGATTTACTTCTAAAAGCGTAGCTTCATCGTTAAAAGAAAGGGGGTTAAACTCAGTATATATATTTGCCTTTAGATCTTCATCGGAAATATTTTTTATAAATGATTTGTTCTTTAAAGAATCCTTGACAAGTATTCCCCTTGCGGAAAAAGCTTTTTCTATCTTGCCGTGGCAAACCGTAACGTAGTATTTTTCAATATTTCCTTCCCGGATTATCTCGCTCATCTTCTGGAGACCCGGAAGGCTGATACCGCAAACTATAAGTCCGCTTGTATTTCGATCGAGCCTGTTGCAGGTAGAGGGCTTAAAGGTCTTAAGCTCGCCTTGTGACATCTTTCCGCTTTCAAGAAGATACTCTATAAGCCAGTCATTAACGCTGTAATCTCCCTTTTCGGCTTTTTGAGAAAGAAGACCGGCGGGCTTATTTGCAATCAGAATATCCTCGTCTTCGTATATAACCGTTGGTTTATGCAAAGAAGCGGAATTTCTTTTCTTTGATTCCGTTTTTACTTTATCGCCGCTACTTAATTCGGATGCCTTGTCAAAAGAGCCTTTATCTAAATCCGCGCCCCTAGTAAACTTCTCGAAGGTTTCATCCGAAAAAAAGCTCTCAACGCTGTCGCCTTCCGAAAGGATCTCTGAGCCGTCGGATTTCTTTTTATTCAGAGTAATATTCTTTTTTCTAAGCATCTTGTAAACAAGACTTTTGGGCGCACCGGGCAGGTATTTAGCTAAAAATTTGTCAAACCTCTGTCCGGCTTGGTTCTTGCCGATTATAAACTGCTGCATATTTGGTCCCGATTAAAAAACAATCTAAACTTTTTTTGCCAATATAAGCTATTACTGCCGCTAAAAACTATAAAGCATATCTAAAGCTTCTTACAAAGAAATGCTCTTAAGGACGTTCATAATGCCCTCTTCATTGCCTGAGTCTTTAAGCTCCGATAAAGACTTAAGCCTTTCAAGATATTTATCTTTATCTTTGAAAACCTTAACTGTAATATCCTTGTAATTTTCCGCTTTTAAATATGTGCTTATATGCTTAGAAAAGGTCTCTTCGTTTAAATCTGCTTTTTCCGTAAAGCAGATAACAGATCCGCTTTTAACTGCAAGGTGAGCTGTGGGATAGTTTTTTTCGTAGGACGTAAAGACCAGATCAAAAGCATTTACCAAAGTTTCGGAGAGCTTTTCCGCTTCGGCTGCAAAGGCAGGGTTTCCTGATTTAAACCTGATAAACATTATCATATTTACAGCGCTTTTTGCGGCGGGTAAAACCCCGAGTACCGCTACTATTGTTAAAAGATTTTTGTTTGTATGGGTGGTCAGAAATCCGATAAGATATACGGCAGCACTTAGCGCAAATAAAAGTACTGTTCTGATTATTTCGTAGGTACGCTGATTTGAAAGGTAGTTTCTTTCGCCTTTAAATTTTTCTGTGCTAAATAATCTTTTGAAGTTCATCTTCTGTAAGTTCTCTCCATTTTCCTTCTTCTAAATCTTCGGGAAGCGCTAAGTTTCCGAAAGAAACCCTCTTTAAGGTGACAACCTCGTTCCCTACAGCCTCAAGCATACGCTTTACTTGATGGTATCTGCCTTCATGTATAGTTAAAAGCAGGCTCTTTTCATCTATAAGTTCTGTTTTTGCGGGAAGGGTAATCTCTTCATCTCCGATATCAACACCAGCCTCTAAGGCCTCTAAATCGCTTTTGGAAAGGGAATGAAGTGTGCCCACAAGATAAGTCTTATCTACATGGTACTTAGGGCTTAAAAGCCTGTGAGAAAGAGCTCCGTCGTTGGTAATAAGAAGAAGACCCGTTGTATCCTTGTCCAGCCTCCCTACAGGAAACAGATCCTTTGCCGGCAAGGGCTTTATAAGATCCATAACCGTCTCCTGCTTTTTGTCTCTGGTGGCTGTAACTATTTCGCCCGGCTTATTTAAGATGATATAAATATACTTTTTATACTCTATCTTTTTACCTTTAAAGCAGATTTCGTCCCTGTTTTCATCAATACTAAAGTCAGCTTTTTTAACTATTTCCCCGTTAACGGTCACAACACCGCTTTTAAGATACTCTTTTACCTGACTTCTTGTTCCTAAATTATTATTACTAAGAAATTTATCAATTCTCATATAATCAAAAAAATCACCGGTTTCACAAAAAGCGAAACCGGCGTTTAATTAGTTTATTCCTGTTCTGAAGATTCTTCTGCGGGGGTAACATCCTGGGCTTCTTCAGGGTGCAGCTGCTTATGATCTTCACGAATATTTGCAGCGTATGTATTTAGTGTATTAATAAGGGCTGTGTAATGGTCTGTAGCCTGCTTTGAAGAAGAATCGAAAATGTTCTCCAGATAAACCATAACATCTTCCATGTACTGCGTAGCTGCATCTCTGAGCTGGTTTGCCTGAGCTGTAGCGGTATCTACGATGTTCTGCGCTTGGTTTTTAGCCATCAGGATTACTTCATCAGCCTGCTCATAAGCTCTTCTCATAATAACATTTTCGCTTACAAGCTCATCAGACTGTACAACCGAATCATCAAGAAGCTTTTTTGCTCTGGTCTTTGCGTCGGAATAAATAGCTTCCTGTCTGGCGATGATCTTTCGGCATTTATCTATCTCTTCGGGAGCTTTACGTCTTAAGTCACGCAGGAACTCTTCCATCTTGTCCCTGTTACAAACAATTTCCGTGGAAGACATGAACTTGCCCTTGCAGTTGCTGACATATTCTTCCATCTCGTCGATTACTTGAAAAATCTGACTATCCATTTTCTCTCTCTAAGCTTTCTTTTAATTTTGTTTATATTTTTCATGTATCATATCGGCAACATAATCCGGAACGGTTTTACTGATATCCCCTCCGAAATATGCGATCTCCTTGACTCCCGATGAAGAAAGGTAGGAGTACTCAAGAGATGTTGATAAAAATATAGTATCAAGCTTTCCGCCGGATAAAACGCGATTTGTCTGGGCCAGCTGGAGTTCATACTCGAAGTCGGTAACGGCTCTCAGTCCTCTGACCGCAACATGCAGATCGTTTTTATAAGCATAATCGCAAAGAAGCCCGCTAAAGGAATCAACCTGAACATTAGGCAATCCTTCAGTCGCTCTCTTTAATATTTTAACACGCTCATCAACCGAAAACAATGGGTTCTTTTGGTTATTGTTAAGGACCGCAACTATCAAAATATCGAACATCTCAGATGCCCTTTTGATAATATCCAGATGGCCTAAAGTCATAGGATCAAAGCTGCCGGGATAGACTGCTCTCTTCATAAAAAATACCTCCTAAGCGTGTCAAACCCTTTTATGAAGGAATACGTGCTTGTTGTTTTTATATTCCTTAACTCTCGAAATCTCAAATCCAAGATCAGTTACATAATCAAATCCGGTTTTAAGATCGGCCTCAATGATTATAAGAGTATCCTCGTCGCAGTATTTGGCGTTTTTTAAAAGCTCCAAAACGCCTCTTTCAAGGCCTTTCTCGTAAGGAGGATCCATAAAAATAATGTCTACATGCTTCTCATAAATATTATAGATTGCAGATGAAACATCCTGTTTAAATACTATAGCACGGTCTTGCAGTTTCGTAAATGCAAGATTCTCTGTGATGCATGCATTCGCCGAAGCCCCATTGTCAATAAAGTAAGCCTTTCTGGCACCTCTGGACAGGGCTTCTATACCGATTCCGCCGCTTCCAGCGAACATATCCACAAATACGCACTCGGGGATATCGCCCTGTAAAATATTAAATAACGTTTCTTTAATACGATCCTGAGTAGGTCTTGTATCAAGCCCCTCGGGTGTCTTTAATGGAAGGCTTCTGCATTCGCCGGCAATTACTCTCATATAGTTTCCTCTTATCTAAGCTTTGTACCCTTGGCATCTCTCTTTTGAAGCTTTACGGTATTGAGAACGATGCTGTGGCCGTTGTGCTCTATAGCTGCATCGTCCTGAGCCTTTGTAATATAAACTTCCTCCACGCCGTCCTTTGGATCAAGCTTCATAGCTCTTACGCCCTGTGAAACCTTCTTAAGTACCGAGATCTCTTCAATCTGGAACCTAAGGAAATATCCGTTTCTCGACTTAAGGATGATATTCTTTTCATCCGTAAGAGGAAGTACTGCAGCTACTTCATCCTTATCCGAAAGTTTTGTGGAAGCAATGGTTTTTCTCGTAGTTTCAAACTCAAGTCCCGGAACGATCTTAACAAGTCCGTTCTTTGTTGCAAAAAGGAGTCTTCCGAGTACCATCTCGTCCATATTGCAAACGTAGATAATAGCACCGTCTTCTGACTTGTAGTTAGTAATATTATCAACGGGAGTTCCCTTATCGCGAAGCTTTGACATAGGAAGATCAAGAGCCTTAATAACGTGCATCTGTCCGTCTTCCGTAAACATAGCTATGCGGCCGTTGTTTTTAACATTAAAGCAGTACTTAAACTCGCTCTCGCAGGCTTCCTGGTTGCGCTCGTAAGTATTTTTATCGATAAGCTTAGCGTATCCGAATCTGTCCATAAGGAAATTAACATCCATAACTTCGAACTCTTTTTCCTTGTAAACAGCTTCTTCACCATTCTCGATAACGGTCTTTCTTGCCTTGCCAAACTGCTTTTTAATTTCATCAAGCTCATTTATTATAACAGTGGCCATAGAGTCTCTTCTGTCCAAAATATCCTCGTATTTATAGATATTGGACATAGTCTCGTCATGTTCCTTGATCAGGGCTTCGAGCTCGAGTCCGATCAGCTTATACAGCCTCATCTCAAGGATAGCATTTGCCTGGCGTTCTGTAAACATAAGCTGCTGCGCCATGATCTTGGATTCTTTGGACTTAAAGCCGATACCGTCTGTCTTTCCGCTTGTAAGGCAGTCTTTAGCCATCTGACGGTCCTTGGATCCTCTTAAGATCTCGATTATAAGGTCAATGACATTAACAGCCTTGATGAGGCCTTCCTGAACTTCCTTCTTTTCCTTTTCCTTGGCAAGGAGGTTGTTGTACTTTCTTGTATTAACCTCAAACTGAAAATCAACGCAGGACTTTAAAATGCTCTTAAGCCCCATTATCTCGGGGCGTCCGTCCGAGATAGCAAGCATATTTACGCCGAAGGTATCTTCGAGATGAGTCTTTTTGTAAAGTAGATTTACGAAGTTTTCCGCATCCGCATCCTTACGAAGCTCAATTACGATCCTTATACCTTCTTTTGAAGACTGGTTGGATATATCTACGATGTCCTGTGTCTTCTTGGTTTCGGAAAGAGCCGCAACATCCTGTAAAAACTTAGAAATATTGGCACCGATCATGGTATAAGGAATCTCGGTTATAACGACATTTGTATGTCCGCCCTTTGCCTTTTCAATCTCTACCTTACCGCGAAGCTTTATCTTACCGGCACCGGTCTCGTATATTTCAAGAAGCTCATCTTTGTTGATAACGATTCCACCTGTAGGGAAATCAGGGCCCTTTAAGTGCTTCATCAGCTCTTTTGTAGAGATATTCTCATCCCTCATATAAGCCTTTGTAGCTTCGATAACCTCTGCAAGGTTGTGGGGAGGTATACTTGTAGCCATACCAACTGCGATACCTTCGGATCCGTTTACAAGGATATTTGGTATCTTAACAGGAAGAACCGACGGTTCTTTTTCCGTCTCATCAAAGTTAGGTACGAAATCAACAATATCTTTATCAAGATCGGAAAGGAAAGCTTCCTGGGTTATTCTCTGAAGTCTGGCTTCGGTATAACGCATTGCAGCGGCGCCGTCACCTTCGATATTTCCGAAGTTTCCGTGGCCGTCAACAAGTGGTAATCCTTTTTTGAAATCCTGCGCCATAACAACTAAGGCATCATATATCGAGGAGTCGCCGTGGGGGTGATATTTACCCATCGTATCTCCCACGATACGTGCACTCTTTCTGTATGGCTTATCCCATTTGATGCCGAGCTCGCTCATATCGTAGAGTACGCGTCTTTGAACGGGCTTTAAGCCGTCACGAACGTCCGGCAGGGCTCTTGCTACGATAACGCTCATAGCGTAGTCTACGAAGGACTTTTGCATCTCTTCGGAGTATTCTGTTTTTATGATTCTCTCTTCCATGTTTCTTGTTTCTCCAAGAATATAGTCAAGTATTTATCCGCACTATCACGGCAAGTTGGTTCTTCGCTACGATTCCGCTACTAAACTCGAGCCACTTAGCTAAGTGCAAAATCGCCCTGCTACAACTCGCGACGTTCACGCTATATTGCGTGAACTGCTCGAACATTATCGCAGGGACCGATTTCCGCACGTGTCTCTCGTTAAGTGCTCCATCTACCCGCTCAGATACCAATCTTACCGCGCTAGTGCTTGAAATTCTGATTAAACATAAATAATTAAACATCCAATGCCGCGTCCTGCGCGTGCTGATGGATGAACTCACGGCGAGGGGGAACATCGGTACCCATGAGGAGCTCCGTCATCTCGGATGCGGCTCTTGCATCCTCAATCTCAACAAGCTTCATTCGGCGGCGCTCGGGGTCAAGAGTAGTCTCCCAAAGCTGCTCTGCATCCATCTCACCGAGACCCTTGTATCTCTGCAATGTGAAAGTACCTTTGTGATTTTTACGGTACTTCTCAAGTGCCTTGTCATCGTAAAGATATTCTTCCTGTCCTCTTGAGGGAATAGCCTTGTAAAGAGGAGGCATGGCGATATATACGTGACCTTCAAAGATAAGATCGGGCATAAAGCGATAGAACAATGTAAGGAGCAAGGTTGAAATATGCGCTCCGTCCACGTCCGCATCGGCCATGATGATGATCTTGTCGTAGCGGAGCTTTGTAATATCAAAATCGTTGCCGTATCCTTCGGAAAAGCCGCATCCAAAGGCGTTGATCATAGTCTTGATTTCTGCGTTTGCAAGGACCTTATCCATTGAAGCCTTCTCAACGTTAAGTATCTTACCTCTGATAGGAAGAATGGCCTGGTAATTACGGTCTCTCGCCATTTTTGCAGAACCGCCTGCAGAATCTCCCTCTACGATAAAGATTTCGCACTTTGAAGCGTCTTTAGAGATGCAATTTGCAAGTTTTCCGTTGGAATCAAAGGAGAATTTCTGCTTTGTAAGCATATTGGTCTTTGCCTTTTCCTCTGTCTTACGGATCTTGGCTGCCTTTTCGGCGCATCCTATGATGTTTTTCAATGTATCAAGATTACGGTCGAAATATCTTGTAACTTCATCGGAAGTAACCTTGGAAACCGCTTTTGAAGCGTCCTGGTTATCAAGCTTTGTCTTAGTCTGTCCCTCGAATCTGGGATCCGGATGCTTAATGCTGATAACGGCAGTCATACCGTTACGTACATCGGCACCGGTAAAATTGTTGTCCTTTTCTTTAAGGATACCAAGCTCATGAGCGTAGGAATTGATTATTGTAGTAAACTGAGCCTTAAAGCCCGTAAGGTGGGTTCCTCCTTCGGAGTTGTAGATATTGTTACAGTATCCGAGGACATTTTCATGGAACTCATTAACATACTGGAAGGCACACTCGACAAAGATTCCTTCATACTCTCCGGAGAAATAGCAAACGTCGGTAACAGCCTCGTTGTTGGCGTTCATATGGCGTATAAAGCCTGCGATACCGTCCGGCTCGTGGTATGTAATCTCTTCCGGTACATCTCCCCTTAAATCCTTGTAGTAAATGGTAAGGTTGGGATTTAAATATGCTGTGTCGTGAAGCCTGTTCTTGATATCGGCTTCAGCGAATCTTGTCCTGTCGAAGATCTCGTCATCGGGAAGGAAATTGATGCATGTTCCATGCTCTCTTGTCTTTCCGATAACGGGTAAAAGTCCTTTTACAAGTTCGGTTGTAGGTATTCCGCGCTCGTAAGAATCCTTATAGATCTCGCCGCCTGTTTTAACGGTAACGGTAAGATGCTTGGAAAGAGCGTTAACAACGGAAGAACCTACTCCGTGGAGTCCGCCGCTTGTCTTATAAGCGTTATTGTCGAATTTACCGCCCGCGTGAAGAGTCGTGAAAACAAGTCTTTCAGCGCTGATCCCCTTTTCATGCATTCCGACAGGGATACCTCTTCCGTTGTCGGATACGGTGGCGGAGCCGTCTTTTTCCAAAGTAACATATATCTTATCGCAATGACCGGCCAGATGCTCATCCACCGAGTTATCAACAATCTCGTAAACAAGATGGTTTAAACCTTTTGTGGTAACAGAACCAATATACATTCCGGGGCGCACCCTGACAGCTTCAAGTCCCTCGAGGACGGTTATGCTCGATGCGTCATAAACTTCTTTTGCCATAAAAACTCCTACTATCTTACTTCGATACTAAAAATCGGCATGAACATTTGTTCACACCGATTTAGTATATCATATATTTAGTGGTATTGCAAATAAATATCCGCAAAATATGGCTTTATCCGCGCTATTTATATGCCGCTTAGGTTTTCGAGAAAGTCCTTTTCAGTACTTCCGAAATAGAAATCGCATTGCCCTTATAGAGGCTCATCATTTTATAGATTCTTCCGGCCATATATATGAGGGCTACGATCAAAACGATAAACGCAGCTAAGGCCGCAAGGATAACAGGCCATGAAACATATCCGAGCATTACATTCGCAGGAAGTATCATTCCTCCCGTAAAGGGTATGATAAGCATCCATGTTTTGGTGGTCTCAGCATTCATTCCGCCGGCAAAGATCAGTATAAAGAAACTGATAAGAAGCGGGAAGATAAATAAAGTCGCCTTACTTGATACCTCTTCTTTTGTACTGCTCATAGCTCCCGCAATGGCGGCAAGGCTAAAGTAGAGCACAAAGCTAAGGAAAAGGAAAATAATACCTATAACAACATTGCCGGGCCTGAATACGTTTAGCTCCTTCATACCGTCAATAAAGGCCGTAAGGTAATTCTTTCCCTCCGGGAAAATGGCCTTAGAAATAAGAGATCCTGCAAAAAATCCCAATGCCAAAACGGCGATCCAGGAAAATGCCTGAATCATAGCCGTTATGATGGCGGCCAAGAGCTTTCCGAAGATAAGAGATTCTGTCCTTACGGAGATCAGCATCGTATCCATAAGCTTAGATTCTTTTTCCATAACGACGGACTGGGCAAGAGTCTGTCCATAGCTTAAAAGCATAAAGTAAAGGAGCATGATTGTAGCGTACGGAAGCGCCATACTTACTACTTTCATAACCTGCTCTCTCATCAGTTCTTCGCTGGATAAGACATCTTCGGCTATGGAAACGCCTTTTTTATATCCGGATTCGGTATATGTTTCGTATATGCTCTCCGTATCAAGAACAGACAATTCCTCTTCAGATAAGCCTAAAAGACCGATAGTAAAATACCTATTATAGTTCTTTATAAACTTTAAATAGTTTTTGGCATTACCTTTTTCGACCTTTGAGCCTTCGGGGATAATGACATTAGCTATTAAACCGTCTTTATTCTTTACAACAAGAACTATTCCGGACTCATCGCCTTTAGCCTTGGACAACGCATCTTCTACGTTTTCGCAGACAACGTATTTAATACTCTTATATTCTTCTTCGGGTAATCCGTAAAGGCCCTGCCAGAAGGCTTTATCCGAGTCTGTTTCATCATCTACGTAAACAGTTTCCGCAGTGCAGCTCTTTAAGGAACTGTCCTTTGAAGAGTTATAACCAATGGCAATAAGTATAACAGCGGGTGCGATCAAAAAGATGATGGAAAAGATTACGGTAACAACCTTAAATCCTTTTGTGCCCGCCATGTTTTTAAGGGAGAATCTTAAAACTGTTCCAAAGTTTTTAAACATTTGTCTGCTCCCCCTTTCCCGCAAGCTTTAATACCTCGATAAAGCTAAGCTTCTTACTGTCGTTTACAATAAGCTTTCTGTATACTTTAGCCGTGATCATAAACAGCGATACAGCAAGTAAAATCTGCACCAAAAGGGAGATGGCATAAAGCCAGAAAGGAATCTTCTCGCAAACAAAATTAATAGGTGCAACATAAGAAGATATAAAAGGTACTACCGCTAAAATATTTGTAACAACTTTGTTGTCTATAAGAGGTATAAATATCGTTATAATATATCCCGCAATACTTATAAACTGAATAGCCATTACAGTCGGGCCAACCTCTTCCGCTTTTGTACATGCGCTTCCGAAAAGACCCGCGAGTATTGAAAAGATAAGATATGTTAAAAGGACCGACAATATCAGTATAAGTATCTTTCCAAAGGATAAACCGAAAATGGCTCCAAATTCATAACCGGTGGTTGCATGAGCGACAGCTTCGGATTCATTAACCATAAAGAGTCCCATAACAGCGCCGCTGATCCCCGAGCCCAGGCTTCCGAAGACAAGCATAGACACAACGTATATCATCATTGCAAAGATCTTGCCCATTATAAGAGCAAGAGGTCTTACGCTGACAAGAAGGTTCTCCACAAGCTTTGAAGTCTTCTCTTCCATTACGGCTGAGATCACAAAGGATACGGTTAAAGATACAAGCATCATAACGATAACAGAATAAACCGTAGATAATGTGATCGTATCCGAGGATGTAAACTTGCTGTTTTGAAGCTCGTAGTATTCCTTCTCGGTAATCGCTTTACCTTTTTCTATTCCGGCCAGGTAATCCGAATAATCCTCTTCGCTTATGGAAGAAAGGATTCTTTTATCCTCAAAGGCGTTGTAAATATGTTCCGTAAAGCTGTCAAGAAGCAGGGAACTTACCTTTGAATCGTCACTTACTATACCAAAAGTCTTATACCTTTCTGATTCATCAAGCTTTAAAACAACACCTATTTCCGTATCTTTAAGATCCGGCACATCCTCAAAGACAACTTCTTTATTCTCAAAAGAAGTATCTTTAAGTCCTAAATCCTCAAGCGAAAGGTTTACATCAGTTTCGTTATCAATAAAAACCTTTGTAACGTCGTTTTCCTGTTTCATAGAATCCACAACGGCCATCGTAGACTCTGTAGACTTTGCGGAAAGAGCGCTTATGGGGCTCATTAAAGTCATCATAGCGATGACCATAATATAGCTTATAAGATAGCCTTTATTCTTAAAGGTCTGCTTTAAGGTAAAGGAAAAGACTTTAGAAAGCCCCTCCATATTGTAAATGTTGTTTGAACTACTTTTGCTCTTCATCCGCACCCACCTCTTTTACAAAGATCTCATGTAAACTGAGCTCTGCAAGTTCAAACTTTATAACGGTTACTCCGGCTTCAATAAGCTTCTTTAAAAGAGCATTTGCCTGTTCGTCACCCGTTACCTTTAAAGAGTATTCATTTTCCTTTTCGGAAAGGATTTCGATTCCAAGTTCTCTAATGTAGGAAGATACATCGCTCTCGCATTTAAGAGAAAGCTTAACTCTTCCGTAGCTTTTCTTGATATCGTTGAGATTTCCCTTAACAATAGCCTTTGAACGGGAAAGTATCGTTATATCGGTGCAAAATTCCTCAACAACAGCCATCTGATGGGAGGACATGATGATATATTTTCCGGCATCAATCTGTTCTCTTACAACATCCTTTAAGATATCGGTATTTACGGGGTCGAGTCCTGAAAAAGGCTCGTCCAGAACCAAAAGCTCGGGATCTGAAAGCATGGCGATAAGGAACTGAATTTTTTGCTGATTACCTTTTGAGAGCTGATCGGGACTCTTGGGCTTGGCTTTTATCTTGCGTCCGTTTACTACAGTGGGCTGAGGATACAAATACTCATCAAGCTTTAATCTTCCGGACCAGTACTTAATCTTTTTCTCAAGTTCAGCCTTGGAGACGCCGCGCAGCTCTCCGAAGTAAATGATCTGGTCCATCAAGGGATACTTTTGATAAAGGCCTCTTTCCTCAGCAAGATAGCCTATGTTGCAATTATCAAAGCTAAGAGGCTTGCCGTTCCAAAGTACTTCACCGGTATCCTTATCAAGCATATCCAGTATCATACGGATCGATGTTGTCTTTCCCGCACCGTTGGTTCCGAGAAGTGCATACACACCGGGCTTATCCATCTCAAAAGAGATATGATCAACAACAGTCTTATTTCCATACTTTTTAGAAAGATCGGTTACTTTAAGTCCCATTTTATCTCCTCCCTGTGAAACTACTTTAATTCAGGTGTGATCATGCATGTAGCAAGAGCTATGGCTCCGGGTCCTATATGGCAGGCAACGGAAAGTGAAAGGGGATTAACCACAATATCAAATCCGGGGAAATGCGTAAGAACCTGCTGTTTAAAGTCCTCTGCAGCAGTGAGATCGTAGGTATATGCAATCTCAAGGTAGACATTTTCCTTTGCTTTTTCGAGTCCGCCGAATCTGGTCTCGATATCATTCTTGATAGCATTTATCATCTGGTCTCTTCCGATGGATGATGTTCTCGCCTTTGAGAAAGCATCAAGCTTTTCGCCCTGAATCTGTAAAACGGGCTTAAGCTTTAAAAGAGTTCCGATGGCTGCGGCAGCCGGTGTGATCCTTCCGCCCTTTTTAAGATAAAAAAGAGTATCAAGCATAATATAAATACTGCTCTTAAACTTATCCCTTATAAGGATATCGGCGATCTCCTGTCCGGAAAATCCCTTTGCTGCAAGGTCTCTTGCATCTATCGCCGACTGGCGCTGTGTAACGGAAATACGCTGATTGTCGATAACAAATACCTTTCCGTCAAATTCATCTTCCTGCGAAAGCATATAAGCGCTCTGGCATGAACCCGAAAGTCCCGAGCTCATAGGAATATGGATTATCTCGTCATACTCCTTTAAAAGCTCTCTCCAAAGGTCTCCTACAACCGTAAGATTCGGCTGGCTTGTGGAAATATTCTCTCCGCCCTTTAACTTTTCATAGAATTCATCCTGTGAAAGATTGATATCCTCGAAGAACTCGCTTTCTCCGATCATAAAAGGCATAGGAATTACATTGATCCCAAGCTCTTTTCCTTCCGCCTGGGTAATTCCGCTGTTAGAATCGGTTACAACCGCTATTTTAGACATATTAATTCTCTCTCCTTAAGTTTATATAAAGCGCATTTACGCTTAAATACTGGTAAAAAGCTCCGAGTGTTCAAAGAAATAATCTACCTGCTCTTTAATAAGCCTGTTTTCGCTTCTTTCGAGCCTCGGGTCATCCTTTAAGATCTCATCCACAAAATTTCCGGCACTCTCTAAAAGATCGCTGTCCGAGTAGATATCGGCAATCTTAAAGGCGAATTCGCCGCTTTGCCTTACTCCGAAGAAATCTCCGGGGCCTCTAAGCCTTAAGTCCTCTGAAGCTATCTTAAAGCCGTCGTTTGTGCTTTTTAGGACATTTAAGCGCTCCATTATTTTATCATCTTCTTTGGATGAAATAAATATACAATAGCTTTGGGCGCTGCCTCTACCTACACGGCCACGGAGCTGATGGAGCTGAGAAAGGCCGAATCTTTCGGCATTTTCGATCATCATAACCGTAGCATTGGGGACGTTGATCCCGACCTCTATTACCGTTGTAGATACAAGGATATCAGTTTCGCCCCGGGAAAACCTCTGCATAATATCCGTCTTTTCCTGCGCTTTCATCTTGCCGTTTAGATGCTCAATATTAACACCGGGCAAGATCTCTCTTAGCTTTGCAGCGTAGTCTACAACGTTTTCAAGCTCTCCGTCATCCTCCTCATCGCTAAGAGCCTTGGGACAGATAACATAAACCTGATGTCCCTGTGCTATCTGATCCTTAAAGAATTTATAAGCAGAAGGCCTGTAGGACATACCGACAACAGCGTTTTTAATAGCGCTTCTTCCTGCGGGGAGCTCGTGGATCGCAGAAAGCTGCAGGTCTCCGTAAAGTATTATAGCTAAGGTTCTCGGAATCGGCGTTGCGCTCATAACAAGAATATGAGGTTCCTTTCCCTTGTAGGCAAGGGCCTGTCTTTGACGGACACCGAATCTGTGCTGTTCGTCCGTAACGACTAAAGCAAGATTTTTGTATGAAACCTTTTCCTGTATGAGAGCGTGGGTTCCGATGATAAGATTCGCTTCACCGCTTTCTATCTTTGCGAGAGCTTCTCTTCTGTCCGCAGCTTTCATCTGTCCCGTTAAAAGAACAGGTTTAAAGATAAGGCCGTACTTAGAGATATATTCGTTAACAGTCTTAAAATGCTGAACTGCCAAAACTTCCGTAGGAGCCATAAGTGCCCCCTGGTACCCGTTAGATGCGGCAAGAAGTAAGGATAAAAGCGCTATAAGCGTTTTACCGCTTCCCACGTCACCCTGGATGAGTCTGTTCATGCACCTTTCACCGCACATATCATCAAGGATATCCTTCCAGGCCTTTTTTTGACCGGCTGTAGGTTTAAAAGGCAGGCTTTCAAGAAATCTCTTAGTTTCAGCAGTTTCTATCATCCTGAAGTTATTGGGAGTAGATACACTGATCTGTTTATTCTTACGAAGAAGCATAATAAAATAAAAGAACTCTTCGAAAGAAAGCCTTCTTCTCGCAAAAGCTATATCTTCGTCACATTCCGGGAAATGTATAAGCCTTATGGCATCCTTATGAGAAGGAAGATCCAGGCTTTCAAGATACTTTTTAGGGAAACATTCCTCCGGCCACTGCGCACCTGTAAATGCAGCTTTAAGAGCCTTCGAAACAGTCTTTGAAGATAAACCTGCTGTAAGGGAATACTTAGCCTGCGGATATTTAACAAGCTCTCTGTACTCATCCTCTTTAAATAGCTTAGGGGACTGCATGATAAGCTTAGCACCCTTTTGAACTATCTTTCCCCTTAAAATGTAATACCCGCCTACTTTAATAACCTTTTTGATAAACGTCTGATTAAAGAAAACAGCTTCAAGAGTATTTAATCCGTCTTTAAGGATTACGGTAATAATACTGTACCTTCCCGCTTTTACGGGTCCGGAGACGGAGGCCGCCAGTCCGCGAACGGTAAAAACGCTTCCGGCCCTAAGGTCCGAAAAAGACACAGGCGGATTATACCTGATGTAATCGGTCGGATAATACGAAAAAAGATCTTCGTAGGTTTGAATATTTAGTTTTTTGAAAAGAGCCGCTGTCTTTTCTCCGACACCTTTTAAGTGTGAAACGTCGGTACCTAAGTTCATATATAAACCTTTATACAAAAACAGAAGGAAACTTTAAGCTTCCTCCTGTTATTAAATCAAATTGTACGTAGTTTGGCAAACCACTTACTCAACAGAGATCATATAGTAGTAAACAGGCTGTCCGCCGGGCTGAAGCTCAACATCAACCTTGGAATACTTAGCCTGGATCATCTCGGAAACTGCAGTAGCTTCCTCCTCGGTAACGTCCTGTCCGTAATAGATGCTGATAAGCTCGGAAGAATCATCTACCATAGAATCAACGAGTTCTTCGATAACTTTGTTTTTGTCGGTTCCGACCGAAGCAAGTCCGCTGTCGGAAAGTCCCATATAATCGTCCTTATGGATCTCTTTGCCGTCGATGGAAGTATCACGAACCGCATAAGTAACCTGTCCGGTCTTAACGTTCTTAATTTCTTCCATCATCGTAGCCTCGTTCTCATCAGCGGAGAGGTCTGCGATAAAGTTGATAACAGCTGTAATACCCTGGGGAACGGTCTTTGAAGGGATTACAAGAAGGGTCTTGTCGGTAACAAGCTCTGCAGCCTGATTCGCGGCAAGAATGATATTCTTGTTGTTAGGTAAAATAAAGATCGTCTCAGCATTTACCTTCGAAGCCGCGTCAATAAAGTCAGCGGTTGAAGGGTTCATGGTCTGTCCGCCCTCAATTACATAATCTACGCCAAGGCTCTTAAAGATTTCAACAAGTCCGTCTCCGGCAGCAACGGTAATAAATCCGAAGGGCTTTGCGGGCTCTTTAAATGCGGGCTTTTCCTCTTCCTTGGAGTCGCTGTCCTGTTCAAGAGCTCTGTTAATAACCTTTACTTCGTTAAGAGAGCCGTACTTAAGTCCCTTGGAAAGAACATGTCCGGGCTCATTGGTGTGGATGTGAATATGAAGCTCGCTTCCGTCATTAATAAGTACAACCGACTCACCTACGGACTCGAGATATGCCTTTAAATCTGTTTCATTCTTGGGGATGAAGTTTCTCTCAAGCTTAACCTTACATTCAACGCTGTAAAGGTATTGGAATTTAACTTCCTCCTCTTTCTCTTCCTCGGCAGCAGGCTCTCCGATAGTAAGGTCAACCTCTTTGCCGAGATAAGCGTCAAAAGTGCCCTGAAGGAACTGGATAAGTCCCTGTCCGCCGGAGTCAACAACACCGGCCTCTTTTAATACGGGAAGCATCTCGGGAGTCTGTTCAAGAACGACTTTGCCGTGCTCTAAGATCTGCTCGCAGAACTTCTCCATATCATCGCATCCTGCCTCAGCAAGATCGTTGGCCTTGTCGCTCATACCTCTTGCTACGGTAAGAATAGTACCTTCCTTAGGCTTCATAACAGCCTTATAAGCAGTCTCAACAGCCTTGTTAAAAGCGGTAACCATCAAAGGAATCGTGATAAGTTCTTCCGTTTTAACGGTCTTTGTAAATCCGCGAAGGAGCTGGGATAAGATAACTCCCGAGTTTCCTCTTGCTCCGCGTAAGGATCCGCTGGAAATAGCCTTGCAAAGAGAAGCCATATCAGGCTCTGCTCCAAGGTCGCTTACTTCCTTGGCTGCGGACATAATAGTCATTGTCATATTTGTTCCGGTATCACCGTCGGGAACCGGGAAAACATTAAGCTCATTTATCCATTCTTTATTAGCCTCAAGATTCTTTGCGCCGGCAATAAACACTTTAGCCAAAAGCTTGGAATCAATCTGATTTGCGCCCACGTTAGTAGTTCCTCCTTAATCAATCACCTTAACGCCCTCAACATAGACGTTAATCTTTTCTATTTCAAGTCCCGTAAACTCTTCGATGCGGTACTTGACGTTCTCCATAAGGTTTTCACAAACTGCCACTATGCTGACGCCGTATGCAACAATAATATGAAAATCAAGTACAAGCTTATGATTACGAACAGATACGTTAATACCTCTTCTCAAGCTATCCTTTTTAAGGAGCTTTACGAGGCCGTCACGTACATTGAATCCGGCCATACCTACAATTCCGAAGCACTCGATGGCAACGCTGCCTGCAAACTGGGCAATAACGTCGTTGTCAACCGTAATGTTTCCCATATGAGTATTCACTGATGAATTCTTCATAGATGTTACCTCCTTTGATTTGGCACATACACCTTAGACTATAACAGTTTTTTCTAAAAAAGGAAACAAAAAAATTTTTGTTAAAAAAATCTTGCATTTATTTAACATTTTTGTTAGTATATCAATGTTGTGTTTAAAAAGAATACTAAATCCCTGCAAGGAGGTGTTATATCATGGCAAAATGTGATGTATGTGGCAAGGGCATTCACTTTGGTAACAATGTCAGCCATTCTCATAGAAGAAGCAACGCTATTTGGAAATCAAATGTACAGAGCGTTATGTGTAAAGTGAACGGCGGAAACAAGCGTCTTCACGTTTGCACCAGATGCCTCAGAAGTGGCGCTGTAGAGCGTGCTTAATTAAATGGCAAATTTTAAGGACAGCCGACCAGCTGTCCTTTTTGTTTTGCGTAATATTAGTTTTAAAGCTCTTTCCTCTTCTGGAATTCTTTAGTAAGAGCCTGCGAAAGCTCCAAGTCTCCGAAAAGGTTATCGGGATGAAATATCTTTAAAAGATCTTTATATCTCTTTCTAAGTCCAAGAGAGTTTCCGCCGATACCTCTAAAGAGAAACTCCGCCACGTTACTCGCGTCCGCATTCTTCGCCTCGGACTCCGCACGGTTTATTCTCTCGAGATATGCCTTCTTCTCTCTTTCAAACTTACGTCTGTCTTCCTCTAAGGACCTGAAGCCCTCTGTAAGGATCTCCATTTTCTTATCAAAAAACATATTCTCCTCTTTAAGGCGCTTGCGCTCTGCAAGAGTACGACGATTGAGCTCGTCAAGCTCATCCCTGAGGACAACCCTGTCTTTTAAGAAATCATCCTGAAGCTTAACGAGGCGGGCTCGTTCCTCTTCAAGACGCTTTTTCTCCTGGGCAATACGTAAGTTTTCCTCAAATAGAAAGATCTTTAGTTTTTTAAGCTCCTCTTCGGAGTCTTCCTTCTCTATTTCTTCCCAATCTATCATTTAGAAAACACCCCCGTAAATCGGAAGCAGTTTATAAGTTCTCTTCAGGGAAAGCCGCATCTTTGGCTTCCTGATCTGTAACCTCACCCTTCTTGGGTTTTGTGATCTTATTAACTACTTCAGGCAGCATATCCAGTACTTTTGTAAGTACATCGGTATCTTTTACATTAATAAGCCTTGTATTTCCGTCGTGAATAACAAGTATAGCCGAGGGAGACATCTTTCCTCCCATACCTCCGACACCGTTATTTGAATTCTTGGTATTGTTGGCTCCGGCTCCGGCTGCAACTCCAAAAGAAACATCAACAAGAGGTATAATCGTTGTATCTCCGATAACTGTAGGCTCTCCGACAACGGTCTTTGTGGAAAGGACACCTTCCATACCGCCTATAAGCGAAGATATAACATCTTTATAATTATTCTCTCTGTCAGCCATTTTTCCCTCCTAAGTTAGCTGTAACATACTATTTTTATGATACAATTTTTGTTTGGTTATGTAAAGTATTTTGTATTTAAGAGACGCTGTACTCTTCTTCAAGGGCCCCTAGCATAGTTTCGTGACGCTTCTCTTCTTTTCTCTTGGCCTTCTCCATATTCTCAAAATGTCTGTCGATCCTTGCTTTTGTAATCCGAAGCTTCTTGCTAAGAATAATAGGAAGCGCCTTAATAAGTATGCTGAGAATATTAAAATATCCCTTTATCTCAAAATCTCCCTCAAGGCACTTTTGGTCGAAATTCGGGATCACAACATATCGTTTCGTTTTCTTAAAGAAAAGAAGTGAATAGACTCCAAAAATATAAGCCGTGGTATCGGGACCGTCCATTCCGTATTCTATATTGCATCTCCCCTTTTTAGGGATGATGACCTTCAGGATCTTTATAAGCTGCTTTTTAAATGTGGACAAGAGCTTTTGGGTATCCTCGTGGAATAAAAGCTTTTTATAGAAATTAAATTCCTTATAAAGAAGCTTTATCTTTGCGATAACCTTATGCTTAAAGTTCTCAAAAGCTTTCTTTATATAATAAATCGGGCTCTTAAGAGGTTCTTTTTTCTTGGTTTTTTCGTCGTTTGCTGTATTATCGCCGTTTGTAGTTTTTTCGCTACTTGTAGTATTTTCGCTGTTTGCAGCTTTCGCTCCGGCATCAGCTGCAACGCGTGGCTTCTCAGCGGCGGTTGTAGTCTTAGGATCCGCATTTTCAGCGGTGGTTGCAGTCTTAGGATCCGCATTTCCGGCTGCATTTTCGGCTGCATCTTCCACTTCATCCTCGGCGCCGCTGTCGTAGAGCGTATACCAAGCGACTTTAAAAACAATATTTCCGGGCTCGGGGTAAATGTAATCGCCTCGTACAAGACCAAGAAGGTATCTGAGCTTAACCCTTATTCTTTTGTCTTTCCCATGAAACTCTCCGTCAGCCTTATAACATATAGGACAAAGGAGTACAAAAAGCAGCAAGAGAAGGATGAGGCCTACAATGCAGCCCAAAACTATTCCTATTATTGATAAAATTTTTAAAAGAATTGGCCACATGCTATAAATTCCTTAAGATTAAGATCTCCCCTGATCCGTCTGCAGTCCTCGGTCATAAGCGCAACGAGTTTAAAAGCGTCTTCTTTATCATCGCTGATTCCACCGACGATCAGCTTCTTGCCGTCGTAGATGCTTTTTTTAAGCTCACCCGAACCTATTATTTCCAAAAGCTCGTCGTCTCTTGAAGCCGGAACGATTATAAAATACCCACCCTTGCCTCTTTTAATCTTTTGTCTTATAAAGAAAAGCCTGCGGGGATTAATTCCTTCCGAAGTATAAACTTGTGGAAAAAACTTAAATTTCACTCTCATAAACTAAAGTATATCACATTATTTTATTCTATGATATAATGTTTTAGGGTACAAAACACCACACGGGGTAAACAAATGAAGGTAATAACTGTACTTGAATTAAAAAGTGGCATGGAGCTTGGAGAAAGCGTTGAATCCGGCGGAAAAACCGTCTACGAAGCCCATACAAAAGTCGATGATATTATGATCGACCGTCTAAAAAGGTACGGCGTAATGTGTGTTACCATTATGGAGCCTTCCGATTACGCTTCTACACATAATGAAAAGCTCTATTTTAATGAACATTTCCAGCGTTTCTGTAAAGTTTACAATGAAAACCTGATCAAGTTCAAGGGAATTTTTATCAGTTACCTGCAAAACAGTATTTCTATTTTTCCCGAAGACCTGATGGGAATCTACAATGAAGTCTCTTCCTGCATTACATCCGAGGGGGAGCTTTTGGATTTCCTTTACAATATGATTCCCAACGAGGATGAGCTTACCTATACACAGTCATTTAACGCCGCTCTCCTTGCAGGTGCTTTTTCAAACTGGCTTAAGTTTTCTCCCGAGGATAAAAAGATAATGATCCTTTGCGGATTCTATTACGATATCGGAAAGTGGAAAATCCCCGACGAGATCCTTTGGAAGCCCGGAAAGCTTACAGAGGAAGAATACGCTCTCGTTAAAAAGCACCCTGTTATGGGTTATCAGCTTATAAGAAACGATACCAACCTTAATGAACACGTCAAAAATGCCGTCATAATGCACCACGAAAAATACGACGGCTCCGGATATCCCTATCATATGGTAGGTGAAAAGATTGACAGATTTGCCAGATATATGTCGATTGTGGATACCTATATCGCTATGGCTTCTCCAAGGAGCTTTAGAAACGCCTTTACCCCATTGCAGATACTCGGAAACTTCGAGCAAAACATGGATAAATACGACTTAAATATGCTTCTTCCCCTAATGAGCAAGATCGCCGATACACAGATCGGTTCCCACGTAGCCTTAAACGACGATACTGTTTGGGAAGTAATTATGATAAATAATCAAAACTACTCCCGTCCTATCTTAAAATCCGAGATGGGCGAAATACTTGATCTAAAAACAAGACCGGATCTTAATATTACAAAGATAATCTAACCTAAGGTTAGTTCTCGCCACCGGATGCAAAATACTTATCCAAAACCTTCTTTGCAAGCGGGACCGCGCTGCTACTGCCGGTTCCGCCTTTTTCTACTATAACGGTTATGGCAATCTCGGGATCTTCGGCCGGCGCATATCCTGTAAACCAGCCGTGGGAATCTCCACGGTTATTGTATTCCGCGGAACCCGTTTTTCCTGCTACGGTATAGATATCGTTCTTTAAAGAAGACGCAGTACCTTTTTCTACAACCTCTTCCATAAGTCCCCGAAGAAAATCCGAAGAATCCTTGTCAAGAAGCTGTCTGTAAACCTGCGGGGAGTTTTCTTCAATCTTTTTCCCGGAAAAATTAACTATACTGTCAACGGTATAGGGCTTCATAACCGTTCCCTCATCCGCTATAGCCATAGTTATTAGATTAATATGATAAGGTGAAACAAGGGTATCTCCCTGACCGATGGATGTCTGCATACGTTTATGGTCCGTAGAGATATCGTAGGTTGACTCCGGAACGGGCGAATTATCAAATACAGCCGGTAACGAATCATTAAACAAAAGAGAATTTAATCCGTTTTCAAACCTTATTTCATCAAGGCTCATACCGATATTTGCAAAGGATGAGTTACAGGACTTTGCAAATGATAAGCCAAAATCGAGAGTTCCATGGCTCTCTCCATGATAACAGCTTATCTTTAGATCGTCGTATTTATAGGAGCCATTACAATCAAAGGTATATCCGGGGATATCTCCTCCTTCTTTCATATATTCGTAAGCTGTAAATATCTTAAATACGGATCCCGGAGGGTACAGACCCTGGGTCGCACGGTTCATAAGCTCCGTCTCATCTTCGTTTCCAACAAGACTTTCCCAGTTTTCGGCTATATTATTGGGGTCAAAGGTAGGATGTGATAAAAGCACAAGCACCCTTCCTGTTTTAACCTCTGTAACGATTACTGCGCCGTAATTATCCCCTAAAGCTTCATGAGCCGTCATCTGGAGATTGTAATCGATGGTTGTGTTTACGGTATTTCCCGAGGGCATAATCCCCTGCTCTTCAAGCTTTGCCCTTTGAAGCGGCGTGCTGCCGGAGTTTAAAAGATAGTAATTGCACTCCGACTCAACTCCGGATTTATCAAGAGCCGAATAGCCTACGCTGTGACAAAAAGCATCTGCATAGGGATAAACCCTTACCTGATTTCCGGATTCGTCAAGATCAGAGTATGCAAGTACTACTCCGTCGGAAGAAACGATCTCCCCGCGAAGGCTTTTGGCCAGGAGATTTTTTTCCTGTTTATTGTAGCTGTTTCCGATAAGAGAGGTCTTATTTACCACAGAAAAAGCTATCAGATAAACTACTATGCCGAGAAAGATCGCAGAGAAAAAAGAAGACGTAATAATAACCTGCTTATTTCTCGAAAGCTCTTTTACAGGCTTTAGGTATTCATATATTTTATTTAGTTTTGCTACTACCGGGTTTTGACTTTCCGGAGACTTCTTTTTCTGATTTTCTGTTTCCATTTTTTAAAGGTTCTTTATTCGCTTTTATATTCTTATTATTACCGCTTTCTTTAGTAGCTTCCGGTTCCTGTTTTTTATGGAACCTGTATAGGGCCGGCCCCTTTTGCTTTCGAAGTCTTATGTATATGCCCTGTATAATAAAATACATAAACATCGAAACTAAAAGCGAAGTTCCGCCGTAACTTACCATAGGAAGCGTAACTCCCGTAAGAGGGATGAATTTTACGCCGCCACCAATGGTTAAAAAGGTCTGGAAGCACATCGAAACCGCAATTCCGTATATTACAAGACGATAAAACATATCATGCACAAGAAAGCTAAGTCGCATCATCTCTCCAAAGCATGAAAGACAAACAAGGATAATACTTACCCCGTAGATAAGCCCAAGCTCTTCGGATATAGCCGAAAAGATAAAGTCCGTTTCACAAAAAGGTATGCTTGTGGGCGATCCTTTAAAGAGGCCCGTACCAAAGGCTCCTCCGCCGTTTATTGAAAAGAGACTCTGGGCTATCTGGTACCCTTTATTGTCTATATCTGCCCAAGGGTCAAGCCATATAGAGACCCTGACTCTTATATGTGAAAAGAGATTGTAAGCCACAACAGACGCTATAGTGCAACACGTTCCTCCCAGTATCAGATATATATAATTTCCCGTAGACATATATATCATAAAGATATAGATTATTACGAAGATCAGCGCAGCTCCAAGGTCTTTAGACATTACAAGGACCAGCACAAAAGCGGCGCAGGTTACGGCGCTTAAGATAACCTTTATATGGTTTATATCCTTCCAAAGAAGACAGGCCATATAAAAGATAAACAGTACTTTTACTGCATCCGAAGGCTGGAAACGTAGACCTAAAAGCGTAATAGTGATCTTCGACCCGTTTATAACCTCTCCAAGGATCAAAACCGACGAGATCATAGAAATCCCGACACCGGCGTAAACCCAGGTGATCTTTTTGATAAATTCGGCTTTAATGATTATCAGAGGGATCAGCATACACACAAGAAGCACAATAAGGAATATAGCAAGCTGCCTTATGGCTCTTTGGGTTGATATTCGCGTGATGACGATCATCCCCGTAGTAAAGAGCATGGACATATTGTTTAGAAGCAGTCTGTCACACTCTCTGTAGATTGCCTTTGTCATAAACAGCAGCATCAAAATCGCCACAAATAAAACGGCAAATATTATAACATAAATTATCTCGCCCTTAACAAGATACATATGCCCAAAGGCAACCGTAGCTATTATCATATTGATAACAGCCAAAAGAGCGGAAATAAGAGTCTTGTAGCTTCCGTTTTTTACAAAGATGCCGCTTATACTTAAAAGCGCATAAATAAAAGCGCAGACACCCAATATGTAATTAGAGGTTTCCAAAAATAAATACATTATTCGCAGCTTTTCTTTTCAAATCCTGTTGTGTATTCCCAGGAAGGATTTACGACGGATTTATCGCCTATAATTTCTTTATAAAACTTAAGTACTTTTAATGTTTCTTCTCTGCTTTCATCTGTAAAATCAAGCCTGTAGCTTAGATTATCTCTATCATCAGCCATAAACTTGTAAAGACTTAAGGGTACAGAGTTGTAAAGGGTATTATGGCAGCGGGCACAATCCGCAAGGACAGGAATCTTTCTCTCCGTTCTGTCTTTAAGGTAAGTAAAGTGAAGCTTTTCAGGAGCTTTCTTTTTACAGTTTAATCCCGTTTTGTAGATACAGTTGGCAGATTGCATCAAAGGATATCTTCCATAAACCATCTTTTCAAAATTTACATCGCTGTTACTCTCCGCCAAAGCGTTTTGAACTTTGGAGGAAAGCTCAAGAGGAAGACCTACGGTGTCGCAATCTGCGGAAAACTGTCTTATAGATGAATCGTTCCAGCAATAGAGCCCATAGTCTCCCGCTATTTCAAAATTAAGGCCTTCCGATTTAAGACACTTAAAAAACTCAAGGTCTTCTATATTGCGGACTAAAACGCCTTTTAAGGAGCCTTCTTTTAGGAAGCTGACTATTAGGCTTCTAAGCATCTCGGAATCTCCGCGTCTTATATAGCCTAAGGCGGCGTAGAGATCCTTCCCCTTATTAAAATACTCGTAGATATTCTTTAAACAGGTAAGAAGGGTTTCGCTGACATATATCCTTGATACAGACTCCTCGTTTAAAGCAGCCTGCAACTGCTCTTCACCGATAACGCTGACAGCTATTTTACCGTTTACCTGATTTTTTGACCGTTCACAGGATTTTTCTTTATATTGTACAAGTTCTCTTTTGACATCAAAGCCGTTACTTTCGATCAGCTTATCCTCGAGCAAAGAAAGAAGATTTCTTCTAAGTTCATTTATCTCCTTTAAAGGATAGTAAGGATTATCCGACAGATAAACGCTAAGGTCTGTATCCGGATTCTCGTAGTAAAAGGATGAATTTCCAAGTTTTTTAAAGGATTTAAGGACATCCCCTTCCTCAATGGGCCTTCCCAGGGCATGCTCAACAATCTTTCCTTTAACTGAAACCGTTATATCTTTGCAGGTAGCTGTGGCGTAAGCATCTTCCCCTTCTATAAAGGAAGCAAATACAGAGATACCAAGTTTCTTTATTCCGGAACTAATAAATCTACCTCTTACAGATTCCAAAAGCTTTTCATCCGCCCCGGAGTAGGAAGGTGACGATATACTGACCATCTCGGCACCGTTTCGTTTATTGTAATAACCATCGGATACTTCGCTTCTGATATAAAGATTCTTTAAGGTATTAAGGCCGTCCTCCGATACATTTAAAGATCCGGTCTCAAAGAAACTATCAATCGCCTTACGGTAAACGGAAGTAACACCGGCAGCATACTCGCTCTTTTTCATACGCCCTTCTATCTTGAAAGAATCGATACCGGCATCTATAAGCCTATCTAAAATACCGATAGTAGACATATCCTTTAAGCTTAAAGGATAGCAATCCTCCTTATACTCCGTAGTATAAGGAAGGCGACAGGGCTGAGCACACCTTCCGCGGTTTCCGCTCCTTCCTCCGAGGACGGATGAAAATAGACAGGCTCCGGAGTAAGAATAGCACATGGCTCCGTGTATAAAGCACTCTACCTCTACCCCTGCATTTTTAATAACCTTAATTTCGGGAAGGGAAAGTTCTCTTGCGGGTACTATTCTTGATACTCCGAGAGACTTTAAATACTCTGCTCCGTAAGCACCCGTAACGGAAAGCTGGGTACTTGCGTGAAGAAGCAGGCCGGGGAAGCGCTCTCCAAGAACCTTTAAAACTCCGATATCCTGAACAATTACTCCGTCTAAACCCGCCTCATATAGGGGCTCAAGAAATAAAACCAGGTCAGACATTTCATTGTTTCTAACCAGGGTATTTACAGTTAAGTATATTTTCTTTTTAAGAAGATGGGCATAGCGGATGCAGCTTATAAGCTCTTCATCCGAGAAATTATCGGCATATGCTCTCGCACCGAATCGGCTGCCGGCCATGTAAACGGCATCGGCCCCCGCCTTCAGCACAGCATAAAAAGATTCAATATTTCCCGCCGGAGCAAGAAGCTCCGGCTTTGTTTTACTTTTAATATTTTCAGAAATCATATTAATCAGAATTCTTAATTTGATTTTTTCTTAAGCTCGGTTTCAAGCTTTATAATCTTTGCGGCTGTATCCGCAGCTTTACTTTGAAGCTCAACGACCTGATTTTTGGCCATTTCATAATTGGATTTAACAGAGGCTAATTCCTTTTTAACCTCGTATAATTCTTTGTTTTTCTCAGCCAGCTCGATAAGGAGCTCGTCGTACTTAGCCTTTGTTGAAACATAATCATCCCCGATATTAAGTTCCAAAAGTATTTCTCTTGTGTCCATGCTCATTCTCTCGTATCCGGGAGAATTCTTGATCTCATCAAGTTTGCCGTTAACGTAGTCCGCAACATTTGTTAATTGCTCAGCGGATTCCCCGGAAACCAAAAGCGTTTTGCTGCCGATAGTAATTTTGCAATCTTTGCTCTCTGACATAAATACCTCCAAAAACTAACCCACACTGCAAATACCTATATCCTACGCAAGACCAAGATGCTTGTAAGCGGCCGGGGTAGCCACTCTGCCCTTGGGTGTGCGATTAATAAGTCCGTTGATTATCAAATAAGGCTCATAAACATCTTCAATTGTACCGGCGTCTTCTCCGGTAGCTGCGGCAAGAGTATCAAGCCCAACAGGGCCCCCGTCAAATTTGTTAATGATCGTATTTAGGATATTTCGATCCGTATGGTCAAGTCCCATCCTGTCTACCGCCATAAGATCAAGAGCTTCTATAGCAATCTCGCCGGTAATAACTCCGTCATATCGAACCTCAGCGTAATCCCTTACTCTTTTAAGGATACGATTGGCAAGTCTCGGGGTTCCGCGGCTTCGTCTTGCCATCTCCTTGGCTCCGTCAATATCCACCGTAACTCCAAGCTTTACAGCGGAATTCATAATGATCCTTGAAAGGTCATGTACATTATAGAATTCAAGTCTGTAGATAAGTCCGAATCTGTCTCTTAAAGGAGCTGTAAGGAGACCCGCTCTTGTAGTAGCTCCGACGAGGGTAAAATGCGGCAGCGGAAGCCTTACGGAACGGCTCGAGGAGGAAGAATCCTTGCCGATGATAACATCAATACAAAAATCCTCCATAGCAGGGTAAAGGACCTCTTCTACCTGTCTGTTAAGTCTGTGTATCTCGTCTATAAATAAGAGGCCGCCTTCCTGAAGGCTGTTAAGTATAGCCGCCATCTCCGCGGGCTTTTCTATAGCAGGGCCGCTTGTAACTTTAAGATGCGTACCCATCTCATTGGAAAGTATACCTGCAAGAGTCGTCTTTCCAAGACCGGGCGGTCCGTAAAGAAGTACATGGTCCAGGCTGTCCTTACGTCCCTTGGCAGCTTCGATCGCAATAGAGATACTCTCTTTTATCTGGTCCTGGCCGATGTAGGAATCCAGTGTCTGCGGACGCAAGCTGCTTTCTATTTTTTTATCTTCTTCGGTTAATTTGGTTTCTATTGTTCTCGGCATTGAAATCCGTCTTTCGATTCGTATTTTTTAGATCAATATAAAAGTTTCAAAGCAGCGCTAAGTATAGATCCGGAATCCATATCCGAAGCCCCTTCAACAGAGCAAACTGCCTTTCGGCTCTCCGTAATACTGTAACCCAAAGCAGCCAAAGCGCTTACGGCATCTTCCATCTCGCCGCTAAGCTTTTCGCCACCTGCAACGCCCGAAGCCTTATTTCCGGCTTTTAAGGAGCTTATAACGGCTTCATCGCTTAAAGAAACTTTATCTTTAAGATCTATAACGATTCTTTGGGCTGTCTTTGCTCCGACTCCGGGAGCTTTTGAAATAGCCTTGGCATCTTCGGATATTATTGCAAGCTTCAAGGTATCCACATCCATAGCGGAAAGAACACCCAACGCTACTTTCGGTCCGACGCCGCTTACCGTAATAAGCTTTTTAAACATCCAAAGGTCTTCTCTTTGTAAAAATCCGAAGAGGCTTATACCGTCTTCTCTAACGGAAGTATAGGTATAAAGCTTAACATGCTCCCCGATACCGGGAAGCTCAAGTGCTGTCCTCGAAGTAATATTTACATTAACGCCAAAACCTCCCACGTCAACAACGCAGGAGTCCATATTTAAATCATCCAATAAGCCTTCAGCAAAAGCAAACATAAGGTTACCGCCTTAAAATCATACTCCTAATTAGAATACCACACCCGAACATACGTTTCAAGACTACTTCGCATAAGTTTACCAAATTTTGCGCGTTTTTAGCTCTTTTTCAGCTTATTATATACTACCATAAAGCAGATTAAATGAACAGCGGTGGTAAGGAACCAGCTGATGGGATAAGAGGAATAAAGCACCTCCAGAGAATGGAACCTTACGAATACGGTAAATATCCAGATGATGCGGAAAATGCAGGCTCCCGTAAGACTTACGATAGTCGGAAGGATCGAGTAACCCATTCCTCTCATAACGCCGCTTGCAACGTCCATCGTACCGCAAAGGAAATACAGGGTACAGATATATGTAATCCTAAGCAGTCCGTAAGTCACAACATTAGGATCGTCGGTATAAAGGGACAAAAGTGGCCTTCCGAAAAGCACGGAAAGATTTCCCATCGTAAGACCGACTATACTTACGCAGGCAAGAGCAATCCAAAGTACTTTATTGATACGGTCGTACTTTTTAGCGCCGTAGTTTTGACCTGAAAAGCTAAGGGCTGTCTGTGAAAAAGCGTTCATCGCCATATAAACAAAGCCCTCAATATTTTGACCCGTAGTATTTCCGGCTACGATTATGGTATCGTCGAAGCTGTTTACGGAGGACTGGATGATGACATTTGATATAGAAAATAGTACACCCTGAACTCCGGCAGGAAGACCTATCTGTATCATCCGCAGGAACTTATCTTTGTTTATATGGAGCTTAGAAATAATAAGCTTATACGCTCCGTCCGACAAGATAAGGCAGCGGATTATAAGAAAGGCCGAAAGTCCCTGGGATATGATGGTAGCAAGGGCTACTCCCGCAACGCTCATCTTAAGCGGAACAACAAAGATGATGTTAAGGACAAAGTTTAAAGCGCCGGATATAAATAGAAAGATCATCGGGCGCCTTGTATCACCAATGGCACGAAGTACAGCGGCACCGAAGTTGTAGACCATCATAAAGGGCATGCCGCAAAAATAGATACGCATATAGATTACGGCAAGGGGAAGAGCGTCTTTTGTAGTACCCATAAGGCGCAAGATTGGCGCAGAAAACAATAGGCCGATCACAGTAAGGAGAACGCCGCTTAAAAGAGCTGTAAGCATCGAGGTATGAACCATATCGGAAAGCTCGTCGTCTTTTTTCGCTCCGTAGTATCTTGCGACCATAACGTTCGCACCGACGGAAAGTCCGATAAAGAGGTTTGTTAAAAGGTTAATAAGAGCGGAGGTTGAACCTACTGCGGCCAGTGCTTCAGAGCCCGCAAATCTTCCCACAACAATAACATCAGCTGCGTTGAAGACGAGCTGAAGCATGGAGGAGGCCATTAAGGGAAAGTAAAATTTAAGCATCTTTCCGAGAAGAGGGCCGTTGCACATATCTATTTCAAAGCGTTTTGTATTTGACATAATATTCCTTGTCTATCCTAGTTACGGCAGCTTGCGTATAGGGTTCATCTAGCACACGGCTCGCGCCTCGACCTCGTAACGTAGCGGTACTAATCTCGCTTTTTAAAAGCTCGCTAAGTACCGACGTTACTTTACGGTGCTCGATTGAACCCATATACGCAAGCTACCTGTGAATATAGCTATAAATAGTCTCTATAAAAGAATCTCTATAAGTAGTCTCTATAAATATTCTTCAAATTGTTATCTAAAAAAAAATCAAGTACGAAAAAGTGTCGTACTTGATTATTATAATACTAATCTTATGCAAATAAAATTAAGCATTTATTAAATTAGCTAAGACAGTTTGCGAATTCAATAATACTTCTTTACCTCTTCTTCAGTTAGATCAAGGTAACACATAATATGTTACCTTGTATTAATACTTCTTAATGAATTAGATATTTGCCTTCTCCCAATTACTATAGAGAGCATCAAATTCAGCTTTGCTTTTATTTAGCCTCTTTGCAGCAATATCGGAAGCAAGGATTCCGTCTTTTACAAGACTAAAAAGCTCAAGAGTTTTTCCCTCGACAAGGCCCTCATCGTATCTATAATCGCCGTAGCTCTCTTTAGCTTCTTCCTGGGTAAGTAAAGTAAACATAACGTCCTCTACCTCCTTCCTGTGTTCGGTAAGGTTCTTCTCACGCACTCAGCAAACGAGTTTTCAAGTTTTGCATTAGTTTCTTATAATCAAGATCATTAACACTACAAAAATTACTCATCCATTGTTTATCTCTATCCGTTCCTTGTTTACTAAATCTTCTAACTACGCGTTTTATTCTGCTAACAAAATCCATCGGATGCTTTGGATAAGCAATCATATTTATCTTTTCGTAGTCATCTTTAAAACAATCATAATCACCTGATTGTAAATACTCTAAAAACAAGAGCTCATAAAATGAAAACGGAATTATGTTTTCAACGTATTCTTTTACAAGCGTATCGTGAGGCCCTTGATCTTTGGTATCATCTGTCACAAGAGCGGCAATGCCCATAACAGAAGCCAACGCTACCGCATTAGTTTCACCGAAATCAAACAATGTTTGAATTTCATAAACCTTATCTTCAAACTGTTTTTTCATTCCGATTTCGATTAAGTATTTCTGTGTAACCTTTGTAATTCTACCCTTTTCTATTTCCTCGTAAATCTTATTATATACCTGTAAGGATTTATTCTTAATCTCGCGTTCCAGAATAAATTCATGCATATAACAATTCTCAAAGTATTTATAAAGCAAGTTCTCTTTTCCCGAGTTGAAAAGATGAATTGTTATATCAGTGTCCATAGATACATCCATTAATCATATTCCTCGAATAAGTCTTCGATTGATTCAGTATCGTCCTCTGCAGAATTATCCACCAAGTCAGAAGTATCGATATTCACAAGACTTAATGCTTTCTTGAGGCTGGAAAGTGGGATGTATTTATTTTCATAATTGCTAACGACATAATCGATATATTGCGGCGGTACAATTAACTTATCCGCCGGTGCTAACAAATCCTCTTCCGCCCCCAACATAATAAATAGCTTTTTAGAAGTATAAAAATCTCTTTCACTATAGAGATCATTCTTTTTTGCAGTTGAAATAATGTCCAACGCGGCCATTCTTTCAACAAGAGCGTTATAGCTTACACGGAATTCTAATTGCATCTGAACAATATTAATTGCTCGTAGATCATTTCCGCTTTTCCTGATAACTTCTTTTAGCATAGATCGAATATTTTCTTCAGGCATTAATAAACAATCTGCAAAATAATAAGCCCTTTCTTCGGCAATACTGTTCTCAGTATTATCTTTATCAATTTTAATACTCTTTCCATCGGTAAAATCAAAAACTATATGTCCCAGTTCATGCGCTACTGTATATATTTCTCTTGAAAGAATTTCCGATGAATTTGATATTATAATATTTTTCCCCTCAAAGGAAGTTGAAAAACCTAATATCGTATCCTTACCAAATGGATATCTAATCAGTTCAATACCTTGGTTATTTGCAAAAGAAAAAATATCCGGTATACCATTCGTTTCAATATCATATTTTTTTCGGAGTCTTTTTGCCTCTAGTTCTACCTCGTTTTTGTCAAACTTCATCAGACTTCACCTTCATTCTTTTGTACAGTTTCTCGTGTGCATGGAAAGTCTTAATGATATTGACTATTCTATCAACAGATTCTTTTACATTTTCAGAACTGTCTAAATCTCTGAATAGAATCTGAAGATTATCTTCCTCATCAACTGAAGTTATATCAGAAACGGGTACTGCAAGAAAACCGGCTATTTTTACTATCATGTCATAAGAAATATCGGATAGGCCGTTTTCTATCCTTGCAAATCTTTGCCTGGTAATACCAAGATTACTTGCTATTTCTTCCTGTGTAATCTTTTTCTGCGAACGTAATTCATTTATTCTTTTTCCAATAGCATAGCTCATATCAGCGCCTCCATGTTTTAATATTATAACATAGAATCTGTTAATTGCAATATATATGTTTTATATGTGTTACATATATAGTATCGGATAATCCTAAAAATAATTTAGCTACCCCTTGAATGAATTTTTAAATTCCAGTTTTAGTTAAACTAAAAGTAGAATTGTAGAATTTACTCTTGCACATGTATCTTTGATGTTATGATGATGTTGGTCATCTGTCAGAAAGGATTGACATGAGTA
>Ga0256405_10002846_pt1 | contig 37664 bp, 32 predicted proteins | sample RumenRJG_02DNA_FD_189096 | JGI IMG/M metagenome (GOLD analysis project Ga0256405, IMG submission 189096) | Bovine rumen microbial communities from Lethbridge, Alberta, Canada - RJG_02 | ecosystem: Host-associated > Mammals > Digestive system > Stomach > Rumen | place: Canada: Alberta...
ACGCCGATGGTACTGCAATGCAATGCGGGAGAGTAGGTAGCCGCCTCCTTTTAAATCAAGCCTCGATTACGAAAGTAGTCGGGGCTTTTTTCGTTGCCGTACATTGATGTGCTGGTTAAGCCGTAAAGTGATTTGTTGTATCGTTGTTTCGTGTATTATGGAGATTTTGGATTGGGTGATTTTATTTATTCTGTTTGTTCATTTTGCATAGTATATTGTTTCGATATTTTTACATATTTTGTTACTTTTAACAACTTAATTTGTTGATAATCAGAAGTTTACTTGTGTAATTGATATTTTTTTTGTACCTTTGCATCCAGTTGATAATATGAAACTGAGATAAGTAGGGTAACTTTTTCTCATAACCCTTCTATCGCGAATTTACTGATGTTGTAGTTCAGACTTTCAGGTTTCAAAATGCGATAATTATGAAGAGAATAAAGACAATTGTATTATTAAGTATTATTTTATTTACATCGAGTATCGGTTCTGCGTTGGCAGAGACAACCGAAAATGTAGCTCAAGAAAACATTTCAAATTTTGATTGGACTCCAGTGATCAATGCGATAATCCAGGTAGAAAGTAATGGAGATAAAAAAGCAAAGAGTGGAGCTTCTGTAGGCGCTATGCAGATTACACCAGTTTTGGTTTCTGAATGTAATAGAATCTTAAGGCGAAAGAAAAGTAAAAAGAGATTTAAATTATCTGATCGATATAGTCTCGCAAAGTCTAAAGAAATGTTTCTTCTCATTCAGTCTGTATATAATCCTTTGAATAACATAGAAAAGGCCATAAGGTCTTGGAATGGTGGAAATCACTATAGTGTGAGTAAGACACAGCGTTATTTCAATAAGGTTATGAGTATTTTGAAGTAGAAATTTACTCTATGATTATAGATCCGATAAAGCATGCAAGAGGCTGTTTTATCGGATTTTATTTTTCTTTGTCTTGATTTGATATATGTCAAGATTCCTTGTTTTCTTTAAATTTCTTGCTGTTTTATTTGGTGGTTTCAATTATTTGTTGTACCTTTGCAGTCGCAAATCAGAAATGATACTGATTAAGGTAATATCGCGGAGTGGAGCAGTTGGTAGCTCGCCAGGCTCATAACCTGGAGGTCGCATGTTCGAGTCTTGCCTCCGCAACTATTTAGCGCAATGTTTTTCATTGCGCTTTTTTGTTTTAGTGTGATTGTAGAATAAATATTTAATTGGTTAATTATTTTTATTCTTTCAGTATTTTTTATATTTAATATTTGTTTTTCTCAGCGAAAAGAATTACTTTTGCACATAACTGTTATTTGTGCAGAATATTACGGAGGAATATTAATTATGTCAATTTCCAAAACTAGACAAAAACTTGTGGATGTCGCACGGCAATTATTTGCGAAAAACGGCATAAACAATACCACGATGAATGATATTGCTCAGGCTTCGGGTAAAGGCAGGCGTACGCTCTATACATATTTTAAAAGTAAGGAGGACGTTTATTATGCTGTGATAGAGTCGGAACTGGAGAGATTGTCTGATAAACTGGATGAGGTGGCTTCGATGAAGATGAGACCACAAGACAAAATTATAGAATTAATCTATACTCATCTTAATATGATCAAAGAGACGGTTGTTAGGAATGGCAATCTTCGTGCGGAATTTTTTCGTAATATTTGGATGGTTGAGAAAGTTAGAAAAAATTTTGATGAGGATGAGATCGAACTTTTCAGAAAAGTTTATTCTGAAGCCAAAGAAGATGGCGAGTTTGATATAGAAAATGTTGAACTTGTAGCAGACATTACTCATTATTGTATAAAGGGTCTTGAAGTACCCTTTATTTATGGTCGCTTAGGTCATGGCTTGAGTGTTGAGAACAGTAAACCTCTTGTTGCGCGTGTTGTTTACGGCGCTTTAGGTAAGGCAAAGTATTAGAATTATTATAAACCTTTAAATAATAAAAAGAAAATGGGATTATTAACAGGTAGAACAGCCCTGATTACAGGTGCTGCACGCGGTATCGGTAAGGCTATCGCTATGAAATTTGCTTCTGAAGGAGCTAATATTGCATTTACAGACCTTTTCATTGATGAAGAGCATGGTGGCCTTGCTACAGAGCGTGAAATTGCAGCTCTTGGTGTAAAGTGTAAAGGTTATGCTAGTAACGCTGCAGACTTTGCACAGACAGAGAGTGTTGTAGCTAAGGTAAAAGAAGAGTTCGGGAGTGTAGATATTCTAGTAAATAATGCAGGTATTACTAAGGATGGTTTAATGCTTCGAATGACAGAAGCACAGTGGGATGCTGTTATCGCTGTAAACTTGAAGAGTGCATTTAATTTCATCCACGCATGTGTTCCTGTAATGATGCGTCAGCGCAAGGGTAGTATTATCAATATGGCATCAGTTGTAGGTGTTCACGGTAATGCTGGTCAGGCAAACTATGCAGCATCTAAGGCAGGTCTTATTGCTTTAGCAAAGAGCATTGGTCAGGAGATGGGTCCTAAGGGTATTCGTGCAAACGCTATTGCTCCAGGTTTCATCGATACAGCTATGACACAGGCTCTTCCTGATAATATTCGTAAGGAGTGGATTAGCAAGATTCCTCTTCGTCGTGGTGGACAGGTTGAGGATATTGCGAATACAGCACTTTATCTGGCTTCAGATTTGTCAAGCTATGTTAGTGGACAAGTTATCCAGGTTGATGGCGGTATGAATATGTAATTCTAGTAAATTAGAATTAGAAACGTACATGAAAGTAATATACGAAGATAATCATATCATCATTGTTGCTAAGAAGAGTGGTGAAATTGTTCAGGGAGATAAAACCGGTGATGAGCCACTTTCAGAGACAGTGAAAAAGTATATTAAAGAGAAGTACCACAAGCCGGGGAATGTTTTCCTCGGTGTGGTACATCGTTTAGACAGACCAGTTTCCGGTGTAGTCGTGTTTGCCAAAACATCGAAAGCCCTATCGAGATTAAATAACATGTTTCGTACAGGAGATGTTCATAAAACATATTGGGCAATTACGAAAAATACACCAAAGTTATCTGAAGCGACTCTTACCAATTGGATTGTACGTAATGAAAAACAAAACAAGAGTTATGCCTATGATCACGAAGTAAAAGATTCCAAGAAGGCAATACTCAGCTATAAAGTTATAGGACAAACAGATCATTACACATTATTGGAAATACATCTGATGACAGGTCGCCATCATCAAATACGATGCCAGTTAGCGCATATTGGATGTCCGATAAAAGGTGATCTAAAATATGGTGCTCCTCGCAGTAATCCAGATGGAAGTATTTCGCTACTTTCCAGACATATAGAATTTATTCATCCTGTATCCAAAGAGCAGATTTCCGTCGACTCGCCTCTCCCCGACGATAATTTATGGAGAGCAATAGCACCACAATAATCTGTGCCTATGAAAAAGGTTTTCAAGTGGATTGGTGTTGTCCTTTTAACGCCGATTCTGCTATTTGTTATTTTCGCAGTGCTACTTTATTTGCCACCAGTACAAAATTGGGCGATAAAGCACGTGGCTGCTTACGCTTCCGAGAAAACAGGCTTGGATATAACAGTAGCCCATGTGAATCTCGAATTTCCGTTGAAACTAGGAGTTGAAGGCGTGAAGGTTCTTCAACAAAATGATTCTCTTCCTCAGGTAAAGGATACCGTTGCCGATATTCACAAGACAGTCGTTGATGTTCAGTTCCTCCCTCTGTTGAAAAAACAGATTATGGTAGATGAACTGAACTTTAATCGAATGAAAGTAAATACCACCAATTTCGTGCATGAAGCACGTGTAAAAGGTGATATTGGTCAACTTCGTTTGCAGGCACATGGTATTGATCTTGGTAAAGAACATGTTTTGGTAAACAACTGTTTATTGTCTGATGCAAGAATATCTGTAGAATTATCAGATACCGTTCCCCCAGATACCACACCTAGTAAGAACTTTTGGAAAGTGAATATTGGTAAACTGAAGATGAAGAATACCGATTTCACACTTCATATGCCTGGCGACACCTTACAGGTAAGGACATATTTTGGAGATGTACAGGCCGAAAAAGGATATCTGGATTTATATAAAGGACTCTATACTATAGGCCATTTAGATTGGCAAAAAGGTAAACTGAACTATGACAATCGCTATAAAGTTCATACTAAAGGTATGGACTTCAACCATATTGGTTTGGATAGTTTAAAACTCATTGCAGACTCCTTCTATTATTGTGACTCCCAGTTGAAAATCAAGATACAGGAAAGTCATTTCAGAGAAAACAGTGGCTTACAAGTAGACAGATTGGTAGGAACTTTCCAAATGGATTCTACGAGCATATTCTTGCCAAGTCTTTATCTAAAGACATCCAATTCAGAACTGCGTACCCAGTATGCTATGGATATGAATGCCTTTGATGATAAAGCCCCAGGTAAGATGGATATCACCTTGAATGGTATGATAGGCAAGCAAGATTTATTCTTGTTTATGGGTGATGCCATTCCAATGCCTTTGAAGAAGAGATGGCCTCAGGAACCACTTATTGTCAATGGAACATTGAGAGGAAATCTACAGAAAATTCATTTGGAGAATGTAACATGCAAACTCCCAGGAGTAGCACGGATTAATGCAAATGGATTCTTGACAAATCTTTTAGACGTCAATCATTTATTGGCAGATGTCAATGTTGCGGCAAACACCTATGATTTAAATATGGTTACCGCAATGTTCCCGAATACAGTAAGAAAACAAGTTCGTATACCTCGTAATATAGGATTAAAAGGACATTTTAGAGTAAACGGAAATCGTTACGATGCACGTTTCGTCGCCAATGAAGGAGGAGGCAATGCCCATGTCATAGCCCAAGTAGATATCAAGCGTATGACTTATCAGTTGAAGTTAAAAGCCAAAAAACTCCAACTACATCATTTCCTTCCTCATCAGGGATTACATCCTTTTACTGGGTATTTAGAAGCAAAAGGCAGTGGTACAGATCTGATGTCTGCAGGCACGCATTTACAGGCAAAGGCCCGTATCGACCGGTTTACTTATGGCACCTACAATTTAGACAATATACTTGCTACAGCCAATGTGTCAGGAGGTAAGATTCAAGCGAAAGTAGACAGTCATAATCGGTTGTTCAAAGGAAAAATGTCCCTTGATGCACTAACGAGTCATCAACGAATCCGAGCAACGATATCATCAGATTTGGACAAAGTAGACCTCTATCGGTTGAGATTTGCAGATACCCCATTTATCGTATCTGTTTGTGGACATATTGATATAGACACCGATATGAAAGACAACCATCGCATACAGGGAATGTTGAGTGACATTACTGTTATCGATGAGAAAGAAACATATCGTCCAGATGATGTCGTGATGGACATCCTAACACATAGAGATACCACCTATGCAGTAGTAGATTGCGGCGACTTCCATCTGAAGCTGAGTGCAGGTGACGGTTATCGGAAGATTTCCCATTACGGTTCCCTGTTGGCATCCCGATTGATGAAACAATTCAAGGAAAGAAAGATAGACCAGAAATCACTCAAGCAGATACTTCCGAATTGCAACTTATACCTCACTACAGGTAAAGACAATTTCTTTGCTAAGATATTGCCAAAGTATGGTTTTGATTTTAAGTGTGCCAACATCGATATCACATCATCTCCAGTTTCCGGATTGAATGGACATGCCGATATAGATTCTTTGGTTTACCTTGCGGACAGTATCCGATTAGATACAATTCGACTCAACTTAGCATCAAACGAAGATACCCTTGGCTATCATTTGTTTGTACGGAATAGAGCAGACAACACACCAGCATTTACAGCGAAGGTAAATGGAGAAGTATGGGAACGCGGAACATATCTTTTTGCTCAGATCTATGACCAGAATGATCAGTTAGGTATAGAATTGCCTCTGTCGGCAACGATGGAGAAGAATGGTATAAACTTCCAAATATATGAGCAAGACCCGATCTTAGGTTATAAGAAATTCTCTGTAAATAACAATAACTATGTATTCCTAAGCGATGATGGACGAGTATCGGCAGATATGAAATTGCGAGCCGATGATGGACAAGGCGTTCAGATTCTTACCAATGATAGTAACGCAGAAGCCCTACAAGATGTCACGGTAAGTATTCATAGCTTCGATTTAGCGAAGATACTGTCTGTAATACCTTATGCTCCAGACGTCACAGGTTTTATGGATGGCGATTTCCATGTTATCCAAACCAAAGATGAATTCTCAGTATCTTCAGATCTCGCCGTTCAGAAACTCACTTATGATAAGGTGAACATGGGAAATCTGGAAACCCAGTTTGTGTATGTACCAAGAGTAGATGGAACCCACCAAGTAAATGGCATCTTGTTCTCGGATGGAGAAGAAGTAGCTACGGTCAATGGTACATACAATTCTAAGGGAGATGGATATCTGGATGCCGGCATAGATATGGACCACACACCACTGTATCTGCTCAATGGCTTCTTCCCAGACCGTATCATGGGATTGCGTGGTTATGGTGAAGGTAAGTTGACCGTAAAGGGACAACTCAGCAAACCAGACGTAAATGGAGAAATTTATTTGGATTCATCATACATATACAGTGAACCATATGGCGTAGAGATGCGATTTGCCAACGACCCGGTTATCATAGAGAATAGCAGATTACTCTTTGAGAATTTTGAATTATTTGCAAATAATGATCAGCCGTTGAATGTTTCTGGATATTTCGACTTCTCAGATTTAGACCGTATGAATATGGATGTGAAGATGAGAGCCACCAATTTTGAACTGATTGATGCAAAAGAAAATCCACGTTCTGAAGCTTATGGAAAGGCATTTGTAAACTTCTATGGCGTCATGCAAGGACCTGTGGCGAATTTGCAGATGCGAGGAAAACTGGATGTCTTGGGTTCTACCGATATGACCTATGTACTCAAAGAGTCAGAGTTGACCACAGACAATCAGTTGGAAGAACTTGTGAAGTTTACAGATTTCTCGGATACAACGACTGCTGTTGTAGATAAACCCGTACCGATTGGATTTGATATGAAGATGACCATCAATGTAGACGAGACAGCCCATATTCTTTGTATGCTTAATGCCGACCATACGAATTATATAGATTTGCAAGGAGGCGGAGAGTTGCGCATGAGCTATAATAATGTTGATGACCTACAACTGAACGGACGCTATACGTTGAATAGTGGTGAAATGAAATATTCGTTGGATGTTATCCCACTTCGTACCTTTACGATTCAAGATGGTAGTTATATCGAATTCCGAGGAAATCCATACAATCCACGCTTGAAGATTACCGCTACAGAAACAATTAAGGCAACAGTAGGGTCAGGTACGTCTGTAGGTCGAGTCGTAGACTTTAATTGTGGTGTGAAACTTACCCAAACCTTAGAAAAGCCGGGTATTGAATTTATCATTTCCGCCCCTAATGATGTCAGTCAGCAGGATGAACTCAATACGATGAGTAAAGAAGAACGAAGTAAAATTGCCATTGCGATGTTAGCATCAGGAATGTATCTCGCTGATGGCAACACCTCTTCATTCTCTATGAATAGTGCCTTGACATCGTTCCTCAATTCCCAGATCAACAATATAGCCGGTTCTGCTATGCGTTCGATGGGGCTTGATTTGGGTATGACGGTGGATAACTCTACAAATGCTTCGGGAGCAATTCATACAGATTACAACTTCAAGTTCTCTAAACGACTATGGAACAATCGATTAAGTGTAATCGTCGGAGGGCGTGTCTCTACAGGAGCACAGATAGAAGGCGTACAAAATAACAACAACTCCTTCTTTGATAATGTAGAGCTACAATATCGTCTAAACAAGAACAGTAGTCAGTATCTCCGTGGATTCTACGACAACAGTACCTATGACTGGCTGGAAGGCAGGATAGGAGAATATGGTGTCGGTTTCTTATGGCGCAGGAAACTTCAGCATTTTAGTGATATCCTTAGGTTCAAGTCAGAGAAAGCCGATTTACCACCTGTTGATACGACTTATCGCAAAAGAAATATAGAAGAGAAGAAAAATGAAAAGAATTAATCATATATTCCTTTTATTCATATTGGCACATTCATTATGCCTGATGATTTCATGTAGTTCCACCTCCGCATTGCCAGAGGGAGAACAACTCTTTACCGGTCTCAAGAAAATTCAATATAAGAATTATGAAGAGAACCCTCATGCAGAAGAAGTAAAGACAGAGATGGAATATGTGTTAGCTTCTACTCCCAATAGCGCATTGTTCGGGAGCAGCTATTACCGCAGTCCCTTTCCTATTCGCCTTTGGGTATGGAATGCATTTTCACAGTCAGACGATGCCTTCAGCAAATGGATTACCAAAGCTTTTGGAAGTAAACCGAAGTTGATGAGTCAGGTAAATCCCACCTTGCGAGCAACTGTTGCAGAATCACAATTGAAGAAGTTCGGCTATTTCAAAGGAAAGGTAGATTCGAAGATTATCACCCAGAGAAATCCCAAGAAGGCCAAGGTTTCCTATACCGTTGATCTCGGACATTTGTGGACTGTAGATACACTCGATTATCAGAGATATCCTGCCGAGATAGACACTTTGATAACAAAAACGAAGGAGAATGCCAAGGTGAAGAAAGGAGACCCTTTCAGTGTGTCTGAGATGGAAAATGAACGCCAGCGCCTGACCTATCTATTCCGTAATAATGGTTATTTCTATTATAACAACGGTTATTCCTCTTATCTGGCAGATACCACAAAGACTCCTGGTAAGGTGCAACTTCATCTAGCTTTGGCCGATAGCCTTGGCCATAAGGTGATGCATCCTTGGTATATCGGGAACTTAACGATAAACTTTCGGAAACAGTTCAGAGAAGAATTGGAGAATACCATTTCCCGTCGCCGTTATGTCTTCAATTTCAATGGTCGCCAACTCCCCATCAGAGCAGGTGCTATCATGCGTGATATCAAGTTGCGCCCAGGACAGCTCTATAGTGTCGATGACGAGCAGAATACTTTGTCTAATATCCAGAATACAGGATTGTTTAGCTATTGCAACCTTCAGTTCACCCCAAAGGATTCCTCAAGATGTGATAGCTTGGATGTAAACCTTGATCTAGTTTTCGACAAACCCTATGACTTCTATGTAGAAGCCAATGCCAAAGGAAAGACCACAGGACGTGTCGGACCAGAGTTGGTCGTTGGTCTTACCAAGCGTAATGCTTTCAGGGGAGGAGAAAAGATAGACATCAATCTCCATGGATCGTATGAATGGCAGACAGGGCATAAGGATGAAGGTTCAGATTCTAAATTCAATTCTTATGAATATGGAGGAGACGTGGCCCTTGTCTTTCCGCGACTTCTAACTCCGAGGAATTTGTTGTTCTCATTCTCTACCCAAGAAGCCCGTCGCCGATATTTTCAGAAGCATCGGGGAGGAGTCCGTAAGTCAGATGCCTATTATAGTACCCCGACAACGACACTCAAGGCTTCTGTGAACGTGCTCAACCGAGCAGAATATTTCAAGAGACATGTTGTTTCCGGTGAGCTAACATACGACTGGTGGCCTACGGCCCAATCCCATCATAGTTTCAGTCCTTTGATTCTTTCGTATGAATATATGCATGGAAAGACGGAATTGTTTGAGAAGTTGTTGGCTGATAACCCTTATCTACAGATCTCTATGCGTGATCAGTTCGTGCCCAAGATGAGCTATACCTATAGCTATAAGAGTCCGGCTACCTATCGTCATCCTATCTCGTGGTCAACGACAGTCAGCGAATCTGGTAATATACTTTCCGCAAGTTACGTCTTGTTTGGAGAGAAATGGAGCGAGAAAGATAAGACCATGTTCAAGAACCCGTATGCACAGTTCCTAAAAATAGAGACCGACTTCGTGAAGCAATGGAATCTATCCAGTTCCTCTTCCCTGTTGGCCCATCTGAATACCGGTGTCATCTATACTTATGGAAATTCCAATCAGGCACCATATTATGAACAGTTCTATGTTGGAGGCGCCAATAGCATCAGAGCCTTCAACGTTAGAAGTATAGGCCCTGGCAAATATAAACCTACAGAAGGTAGATTCTCATATATAGATCAGACGGGAGATTTTAAACTGTTGGGCAACCTCGAGTATCGTCCGAGACTCTTTGGGGATCTCTTCGGCGCCATCTTCCTGGATGCAGGTAATGTATGGTCACTTCATGATGACGCAACGACTCATCGAAGTGGCGGTAAGTTCGAATTTAATAATTTCTTTAAACAGATGGCTTTGGGAACAGGAGTCGGTGTTCGATACGATCTGGGAATGTTCGTTATCCGTCTGGATTGGGGAATCGGAATCCACGTCCCTTATGAGACAGGTAAGAACGGATTCTACAACATCAAGAGTTTTAGGGATGGACAGAGTATACATTTGGCTGTGGGATATCCATTCTAACCCTTATGATATAAAAAAAAGTTAGTCAAAAAGAAAAATGTAGAGTAACCTACTTTCTTTTTCCTATAAAATTAGTATTTTTGCAACTAATAATTCTAAAAACAAAAATATGAAACCTACATTATTACTTCTTGCTGCCGGTATGGGCAGTCGTTACGGTGGATTGAAACAGTTAGACGGACTAGGTCCTAATGGTGAAACTATTATGGACTATAGTATATATGATGCTATTCAGGCCGGTTTTGGTAAAATCGTTTGGGTTATCCGCAAGGATTTCGAACAAGATTTCAGAGAGAAGATTCTTTCAAAATATGAAGGTCATGTACCTTGTGAGTTATGCTTCCAGAGTATCGAAGACCTACCGGAAGGATTCAAGGTACCAGAAGAAAGACAAAAACCTTGGGGTACTAACCATGCCGTTTTGATGGCAAAGGATATCATCAAGGAACCTTTCTGTGTTATCAACTGCGATGACTTCTATAATCGTGATTGCTTCAAGGTAATTGGCAAATTCCTGTCAGAGCTTCCTGAGGGCAGCAAGAACCGTTATGCAATGGTTGGTTTCCGTGTAGGCAACACTTTGAGTGAGAATGGTACCGTAGCTCGTGGTATTTGCTCAAAGGATGCTAATGAAAACCTGCAGACCGTTGTAGAGCGTACAGAGATAGAGCGCCATGACGGTAATGTACAATATAAGGATGAGAATGGCGAATGGGTAACCGTTGCTGATAATACCCCTGTATCAATGAATGTATGGGGCTTCACTCCAGACTATTTTGAATATAGTGAGGCTTATTTCAAAGAGTTCCTGAGCGACCCAGCGAATATGACAAATCTGAAGGCTGAGTTCTTCATTCCGTTGATGGTAAACAAGTTGATCAACGAGAAGACTGCAACTGTTCAGGTTTTGGATACTACCAGCAAATGGTTTGGTGTAACTTATGCAGCCGACCGTGACAGCGTAGTAGCAAAAATCCAGAAGCTGATCGATGAAGGTGTATATCCAAACAAATTGTTTTAATGAATATTAATCTATTGTCAGAACAGGAAGCCGCTACCTTGAAGGACTGGATAGCGGCTTCTTCACGTATATTGATTCTTTGTCATAAATCTCCCGATGGAGATGCCATCGGTTCAAGTCTCGGATGGGCAGAATACTTAAGGAGTTTAGGTAAAAATCCTTCTATTATTGTTCCTGATGCTTATCCAGATTTCTTACATTGGTTGCCTAATACCGATAAGATTATTCGTTACGATAAGCATGCTGACAAGGTAGAAACTTTATTCTCTCAGGCAGATCTGATCTTCTGTCTCGACTTTAATGTGCCAACTCGTATCGAGGAGATGGGAGAATTGCTTACCCAAGTCAAATGTAAAAAAGTCATGATCGACCATCATCTGAATCCTTCTTTAGACGATGCCATGATTTTATCCTATCCTAAGGCAAGTTCTACGAGTGAATTGGTATTTCGAATTGTATGGCAGTTAGATGGTTTTGAGACAATGAAAAAGGCATGGGCTGTGCCTGTCTATTGTGGAATGATGACAGATACAGGTGGTTTCACTTACAACAGTACCGATCCTGCTATCTATTTCATCATCAGTCAGTTGCTCTCCAAACATATCGACAAAGATAAAATCTATCGTAACGTATTTAATAATTACAGCTCGTGGGCAATTCGTTTCCGTGGATATCTGTTGAATCAGAAAATGAATTATTTTGACGATCTTCATGCCTCATACTATACCGTCACCCGTGAAGAGATGACACGGTTCAATTTTATCAAGGGCGACTTAGAGGGACTCGTGAACGAACCGTTACGAATCAAGGGCACTAAACTATCGATATCATTACGAGAAGACACCGATACAGACAATCTCGTATTCGTAAGTCTTCGCTCCGTAGACGATTTCCCATGCAATAAAGTCGCAGAAGAATTCTTTAACGGAGGAGGCCACCTCAATGCAAGTGGCGGAAGACTATATTGTAGCATCGAAGAAGCAGAGAAAATAGCACGACAAGCGATAAAAAGTTATGCCGAGATGCTTCGTAAATGATGAAAAATTATAATATATCTAAAAAACGAAGGTAAGCAGCAATACTTATTTTATCTTTTTTGTAACTTTGCCCCTAAAATAATCAGGCGAAAATGAAGAAATTCTTATATACAGTATTACTGATATTATCAGTAGCGGTAACCTTTGAATCTTGTAGTGATACAGAGACATACGCAGAACAGCGCGATCGTGAGCGCGAACAAATCAATAGTTTTATTGTTGCCAATAAGATTAATGTAATTTCAGAGGCACAGTTCCTTAAAGATACCGTTACCGACGTATCGAAGAATCAGTATGTATTATTCGAGAATACCGGTATCTATATGCAGATCGTGAATCGCGGCACAGGCGCGGCTCTTCCTGCAGATGGAAAACCCTATGATGTGCTTTGTCGCTACGACGAGTATAATATACAGAGCTTTGCCGACCGAGATATCAATACCGTACCCCGTGATTCCTGTACCACGACAGATCAAGTTAATCTGCCGGGCTTTGGAAATGTTCCGGAGAAAATGTCAGTCGTCAATACATCAGGTACCTTCGAGGCTTCTTTCATCGAAGGCGTCATGTTGAAGCAATATGGAGCCTCAGTACCGGCAGGCTGGTTGTTCCCTCTCACATATCTCCGTTTGGACAGATACGTCAACGAAAACTCAACGATGGCAGAAGTAAAGCTGATTGTACCTCATGGTCAGGGCCATCAGAAAGCTAGTGAATATGTAGCCCCATTCTATTATCATATCTATTATATGATGGGCAAATAATATATATATATAAAGAAGATGACATTAATAAAGTCTATTTCAGGAATCCGTGGTACGATAGGCGGACCTGCGGGCGACACATTGAATCCGCTCGATATTGTAAAGTTCACATCAGCTTACGCTACCTTCATCCGTCGCAGTGGTAAGTCTAACAGTAATAAAATTGTTGTAGGCCGTGATGCCCGCATTTCCGGCGAGATGGTAAAAAATGTCGTTTGTGGAACATTGATGGGTATGGGTTACGATGTAATCAATATCGGTTTGGCCACAACACCGACCACAGAACTTGCAGTCAGAATGAGTGGTGCCGATGGTGGTATCATTATTACAGCCAGTCATAATCCTCGTCATTGGAATGCACTTAAACTCTTGAACCACGAAGGAGAATTCCTTACCAAGGCAGATGGAAACGAAGTGCTGAGTATTGCAGAGAAAGAAGATTTCGAGTATGCCGATGTCGACAATTTAGGTAAATATGTAGAAGATAACACTTTCGACCAGCGCCATATCGAGTCTGTATTGGCTCTTGAACTGGTAGATGTTGAGGCTATCAAGAATTCACATTTCAAGGTTGTCGTCGATTCTGTAAATTCCGTAGGTGGTATCATTTTGCCAGAACTGTTGGATAAACTTGGAGTAGAATACAAGTTCTTGAATGGAGAGGCCAATGGTGATTTTGCTCATAATCCAGAACCTTTGGAGAAGAACTTGGGTGGCATCATGGACGAATTAAAGAAAGGTGGCTATGATTTAGGTATCGTTGTAGATCCTGACGTAGACCGTCTGGCATTCATCCAGGAAGATGGAAAGATGTATGGCGAAGAGTACACACTCGTAACCGTAGCCGATTATATCTTAGACCATGTGAAGGGTGCTACTGTTAGCAACCTAAGTTCAACCCGTGCTTTGCGTGATGTTACCGAGAAACACGGCTGCAAGTATTATGCCGCAGCAGTAGGTGAGGTTAATGTGACGACCAAGATGAAAGAAGTCGGTGCCGTAATTGGTGGTGAAGGTAATGGTGGAGTAATCTATCCAGAGAGCCATTATGGTCGTGACGCCCTCGTTGGTATCGCCTTATTCCTGAGCAGTTTAGCTCAGAAGAATATCAAGGTAAGTGAACTTCGTGCAAGTTTCCCTAATTATTTCATTGCCAAGAACCGTATCGATCTTACCCCTTCTACCGATGTAGACGCAATTCTTGTGCAGGTAAAGGAAAAATATGGCAAGGAACCGGATGTACAGGTTACCGATATCGATGGTGTAAAACTTGATTTCCCTACCAAGTGGGTACACCTTCGTAAGAGTAATACAGAACCAATCATTCGCGTATATAGTGAGGCTTCTACCATGGAAGAAGCAGATGCTTTAGGTAAGCAGTTGATGCAGATTGTTTATGATATGCAGAAATAATTGCTGACGAATATAGAAAATAATATAATAGAACTCTCGTAAGACTAATTGGTTCTTGCGAGAGTTCTCTTTTTATCTGTTAACTCCAGAATTTATTAACATTATTTTTTGTTCCTTAATTTTCCAGTGATAAAAGTTACTTATAATTCGCGAATTCAGAATTAATGATAGTTTGATTATGAATACTGGAATTATGAGCGAAATGCAAATGCTTGATTATTAATAAGTTAGCTTCTTAGTATGTGATTATATTATCAAAATATACTGGATGCGTAGGCTTATACAGTTAACTGTGTAAGCCTACAAACCTATTCACATCGGCTTACGAAGTTAACTTCGTAAGCCGATGAAGTTAACTTCGTTCGGAAAATCATTTTTCCGGAGGATATTCTTCTTGTTTTAAGTGGCATAGATGCATCCTGTTTGTTCTAGATTGAGCAAAAAATGGAACACTTTCTCTTTTAACAATTCCGCCGTAAGGCTTAAAAAATCCTCTTAGAAAACCACATATAAAGAAATTCTGATGATTGTATAAAGAATTTGTGGCATGTGTCGATTTTTTTATTATCTTTGCCAAGAATTAACTTTAAAACATGAAACGCATAAAATTTCTTTTTATTAACCTATTCCTGTTAGGGGCGTTATCAGCCTCGGCAGCGGATTATATTCAGAATGGTAATACAATTACTGTTCGGGTTCAAAATCCTTCGTCTTCTCAGTCGCCGCGCTGGGTGCGTCTTCAGGTAATCAATTCTAAGATTATTCGTGTGGAGGCTACCAGTGAACAAGTTTTTCCTGTGAAACATTCTTTGATCATCACTCCTAAGTTGGATACCGGTATCGTTCCTCAAGTGTCTGAGCAGAACGGATGTGTGGTGGTTTCAACACAGGATGTCTCCGCTCATGTGGATAAACAAACGGGATATGTGACCTTCTATGACCGTAATGGACATCAGATTACTGCAGAACAGACCAAGAACTTGATTCCTTATCGGGTTCCTGACCGTGAGATAGGGGTTGACGTGGATAGAGTACCGGAAGATCAGCGTAAAGGCTTCTCCTGGCATTTGGTCTTTGATAGTTCCAAGGATGAGGCTTTCTATGGACTGGGACAGCATCAGAGTGAGGAACTGAACATGAAAGGTAAAAATGAAGAACTTTTCCAGTATAATACTAAGGTGAGTGTGCCTTTCGTGGTCAGTAACCATAATTATGGTATCCTGTGGGATAGCTATAGCTATGGAAGGTTTGGTAACCCGAATGACTATCTCCAGTTGAATAGAGCTTTTACCTTATATGATAAGAATGGGCAGAGAGGGCAACTTACCGGAACTTATACTTCCAAGGACGGACGACAAATTGTACGTGGTGAAGACAGTATATACTTTGAGTTCGCATTGCCTGATATTCCAGCACGTACGACGAGAGATCTTGGTGTAGGTAATTTGCCGAAGGATTTCCCGTTGAATGGCTCCCACGTCACCTATGAAGGCTATATCCAAGCACCGGTAGACAATCTCTATCGTTTCATCCTCTATTATGCAGGATACATGAAAATCTATGTCGATGGTAAGTTGGTCGTTCCTGAGCGTTGGCGTACGGCATGGAATCCTAATGCCTATAAATTCAATGTGGCTCTGAAGAAAAATGTGAAGTCGAAAATCCTCATCGACTGGTATCCTGACGGTGATGTCTCTTATTGTGGACTCCGTGTGGCAACACCTCGTAGCGAAAAGGAACAAGGACAACTGAGCATTTGGAATGAAATGTCGAAAGACCTGGACTATTATTTTATAGCCGGTAATAATCTTGACGAGGTAATCTCCGGCTATCGCACTCTTACCGGGAAGGCACAGGTGTATCCGAAATGGACGCTCGGCTTCTGGCAGAGTCGTGAACGCTACAAGAGTAGTGAAGAGATAGAGTCTACGCTCAAGACTTCCCGTGACCGCCATATCCCGATAGATAATATCGTACAAGACTGGAACTATTGGAAACTGGACAGCTGGGGAGATCATACTTTTGAGACTTCTCGTTATCCTAATCCTCAGGCTATGCTGGATAGTGTGCATGCCATGAATGGAAGATTCATGATCTCCGTATGGCCTAAATTCTATAACACTGTAGCAAATTATAAAGAATTGGATAAAAATGGATGGATGTATCATCAGGCTATCAACGACAGCATTTATGACTGGTTGGGGTATATGGGAAGCTTCTATGATGCATATTCGGCTGGCGCCCGTAAGATGTTCTGGCGACAGATGGATGAGAATCTGTATTCTAAATATAAGTTTGGTATTGATGCATGGTGGATGGATGCCAGTGAACCTAATGTGCGCGATTGCACACCGATGTGGTATCGTAAGGCTTTGTGTGGCCCTACAGCCTTGGGTACCTCTACCGAATATTTCAATGCCTATTCTATCGTGAATGCCGAAGCTATCTATCATGGACAACGTTCTGTGAATCCTAACCAACGTGTGTTCCTGCTTACTCGTAGTGGTTTTGCCGGGGAACAACGTTACAGTACGGCCACTTGGAGCGGAGATATTGCCACACGATGGGAAGATATGCGTGCCCAGATGACGGCGGGTATGAACTATTCTCTCTCTGGATTACCTTTCTGGGGAATGGACCAAGGTGGATTCTGTGTGGAAAACCGTTATGTTGCAGCTCAACAGTGGTATGATAAGACCGGTGAGGAGAATGCTGACCTGAAAGAGTGGCGAGAGTTACAGACACGTTGGAACCAGTTCGGCTGTTTTATTCCGCTCTACCGTACACATGGACAATGGCCGTTGCGCGAGGTGTGGAATATCGCACCGGAAAATCATCCTGCCTATCAGAGTATTCTCTATTATGATCGCTTGCGCTATCGCTTGATGCCTTATCTCTATAGTATGGCGGGTGCTGTTCATTTCAGAGATTATACCATGATGCGTGCCCTTGTCATGGATTTCAATGGTGACGAAAATGTTTATGACATTAAAGATCAGTGGATGTTTGGACCTTCACTTATGGCGTGTCCTGTAGGAAAATATTTGGCTCGTTCTCGTGAAGTCTATCTCCCTAAGCAATGTGGTTGGTATGATTTGTATACCGGTAAGTATGCTAACGGTGGTCAAACGATAGTCGCTGATGCTCCTTATGAGAGGATCCCGGTCTTTGTACCTGCGGGAAGTATCATTCCTTTTGGACCGGAAATGGAATGGAGTGACCAGAAACCTGCAGAACTCATCAATTTGTATGTCTATGCGGGCAGAGATGCTGAGTTTACCCTTTATGAGGACGAGGGGACGAATTATAATTATGAGAAAGGTAAGTATTCGACGATAGATTTCAAATACAATGACCATGACAAGACACTTACAATTTGTGACAGACAAGGTGAGTTCGACGGAATGTTGAAGAATCGTCGTTTCAATATCGTGTATATCACCCCTGCCCATAGTCAGCCTCTTGTCATGGAGCATCCTCACGGTAAGATGGTGAAATATAATGGTAACATGAAAAAGGTAAGATTATAATGCGTAATATCAAAACGATTTGTCTATATATATTATTGTTTTGTACAGCGGTCACGGCATCTGCCCGTGACCGCCAGTTGTTTGATGATGGTTGGCTGTTTTTGTTAAGTGATTCTGCACAGATGGCGCAACCTGATTACGGTGATGCACATTGGCGCTCGCTCAAACTTCCGCACGACTGGGCTGTGGAAGGAAATTTCTCGGTAGACAATCCGAGCGGGGCTGGTGGCGGTGCCCTTCCCGGTGGAATAGGGTGGTATCGCAAGCATTTTCATATATCCGGAAATATGGAATCCCCATCTCATAGGTACTATATCCAGTTTGATGGTGTGTATATGAATTCTACGGTCTACGTCAATGGTCATCAGGTTGGTTTTCGCCCTTATGGTTACAGTACATTCGAATATGATATTACTCCCTTTGTCCATTTCGGTGCCGACAATGTGATTGCCGTAAGGGTAGACAACAGCGATCAGCCCAATTCTCGCTGGTATAGTGGTTGTGGAATTTATCGCCATGTATGGTTGACGGAAAAAGAGTGTCCGCTTCGTATTGCGCATTGGGGAACTTTTGTCACTACAGATGGCAATGGAAAGGTACAGATTGAGACAAGGTTGAGTGCCCCTTCTGATGTAACTTTACCTCAGTTCTCACAACTGAAAATACATGCCTGTATATATGATGGTAGTAACAACTTGGTGGCAGAGGCCAATAGTAATAGTTTGAAATCGATACTCTTGGCTCTGTCGAAGCCTTTGAAGGTTGGTGTCACCGTGCGTCATCCTCACCTGTGGTCAGTAGAGCATCCTTATCTCTATCGGGTAAAAGTGGAATTGATAGCAGACGGTCAGGTGATAGATACAGAGACGACAACGACGGGATTCCGCCATTTTCGTTTTGACGCCAAAACGGGATTCTGGTTGAATGGTAAGAATATGAAAATCAATGGCGTCTGTATGCATCATGATCTAGGCTGTTTGGGTGCTGCACTCTATGAAGATGCTCTTCATCGTCAACTTCTCAGATTAAAAGAAATGGGTGCGAACGCTATTCGTTGTTCGCATAATCCACCTTCTCCCGAATTGCTCAATATGTGTGATTCTATGGGATTTATTGTGATGGATGAGTCTTTTGATATGTGGAGAAGAAGGAAGACTAAGAATGATTATGCCCGTTTTTTCGACCAGTGGCATGAGCGTGATCTGACCGATTTGGTGTTGCGTGACCGTAACCATCCTTCTGTTATGATGTGGAGTATTGGCAATGAAGTGTTGGAACAGTGGAGTAGTGCTGATGCGGATACTTTGTCGTTAGCTCAAGCCAACTTGATATTGAATGCGGGGCATGATGCTTCGCAGTTGGCTCATGATACCGTGATGAGTGTGAATTCTCTTCTTACGAGGCATCTCTGTGAGATCGTGCGCCGTTATGATACGACTCGACCGATTACCGCTGGATGTAATGAAACTTCTCCTGATAACCATCTTTTTAAATCGGGGGCTCTTGATATTATCGGTTTCAATTATCATCGCCATGATATCAAGGATGTACCGAAAAACTTTCCGGGTAAACCTTTTCTAATGTCGGAAAGTGTCTCTGCTCTTCAGACTCGCGGATATTATATGATGCCTTCGGATTCTATCTATCGTGCTCCCAAGGAATGGTGGTTGCCTTATACAGATCCGTCGTATAAATGTAGTGCTTATGATAATATGCATGCGAGTTGGAGTAGTACCCATGAGCAGACATGGGATGTCGTAAAGCATACGCCGTATTGTTGCGGACAGTTTATCTGGACGGGATTTGATTATCTTGGTGAACCTACTCCGTATGGATACCCTGCGCGTAGTAGTTATTTCGGAATTATCGATTTGGCAGGTTTCCCTAAGGATATCTATTATATGTATCAGAGTGAGTGGACGGCGAAGATGGTGCTTCATTTGTTTCCGCATTGGAATTGGTTACCCGGACAGAATATTGATATGTGGTGTTATTATAGTCATGCTGATGAGGTGGAACTTTTTATCAATGGGAAGAGTCAGGGTGTCCGTCGTAAGTCGGTCGCACCAAGTTCTCCTTATCATGCTTTGTGGCATGTGGTGTTTGAACCTGGTGAGGTGAAGGTTGTCTCTCGATTGCATGGTAAAAAGATAGCACAGTAGACGATTCATACGGCAGGAATGCCGGAAAAACTGAGAATCTTTCGTGACTATTCCGGTAAGGAACTTACGTTCTATCGGATAGAAGTTGTTGATAAAGACGGAAATCTTTGTCCGCGTGCGGCACTTCCTATCTTTTTGAAGACGACGGGAACTTTGCAAATTTTAGGTGTAGATAATGGATTGCAGACATCGACAGAAAGATTTCAGGCTGATCGTATCACTACCTTTAATGGGAAGGCTTTGGTGGTAGTGCGGGGCAAGGGAACATTGACGGTGCAGACGTATGATATGCCAGCGGTGGACATCGAATAGGTTGCAAACGTTTGCGCAGCGATCCGTGCAAAAAATGCAAAAATAGAGAACCAATCTATGATTTATCGCTTATCTTTGCATTGTAATACAAAGGAATATAATACTTTTAGGTTGATAGATTTTAGGTTTTAATGTTTTGTTAGTTTGTATAGGATTTAATAGAAAGAATGATTAGATTAAATTAGTTTTGTTGATTTAGTGAGTAAAGAGCCCCGGATGCAGTGATGTGCAGCCGGGGTTTCGTTTTATTTTTCTTCAAAGGTTACTTTGACATTTTTGTTTCCTATGCTTGTCAGCATTTTGCTGAATTGCTCTTTCGCATTCTCTTCTGCTGTGTTGATGTTTGCTTTTGTCATGCATCGTTTGCGCATCATGGTGCGTGCTCTTTCATAGAGTTTCTGTTTGTCTTTTGCATTCCATTTGCCTTCTTCAAAGAAACTTCTGGTTTGTGCTTCGTCGATAAAGTTCTCGTCGAGAAGTTCTATTGGAGGAAGTTTGCAGATGATGGTATCTTTCTCTACTTTTATCCAGTCTTCCTCGGCTTTGTTAAGGTTGATGCCCAAGCGTAGTGTACCGTAATAGATTCTTACGAGTTCGTCATCACCAAAGAACCCGCGTCGGACGGTATCTACAAGTTCTTCATCGTTTATACTCAGAAATTCCCATTCGGCAATATTCTTGATACTGGCGATCTGGTTGGGCGTGACATCAATACGGTCATCCTTGCTGATGCTTATCGAACTGCCTTTTATGTAATGAAAGATTCCTATAGCCATGGCTAGAACGATTATGGCTGTCAATAGGTATCCTGTTAATGACAGTATGGTCGGGGTGATATATCTATTCCATTTCATTTCTCTATCGATGTTTGGTCAAAAAGCATTTTCAGGTCGTTGAGGTTGAATTCTTTCCTGAAACTTATCTTGATATTTTCTTCCTTATAACCCATTTGCTGAATCAGTGGAATCAGTGTGTTGGCTGCTGATATTTGAGCACTTCTGATGATGCCCATCTTAGGAATGCTCTTGATGACGTCGTCTCGTCCTTGTTTCTCATATTTCAGAAGTTCTTCATCGCTGAAATTGCTTCTCGTGAGAGCTACAAACTGCTTTACGCCTTCGTGATCGATCTTACTGCTTGTCAGCATTACTTTGGGGTCTGGTAGGATGATTTCTATCTTATCGCCCGATCTCTTGATATTTTTTTCCGTTAACTTGCTTAGGTCGACATATGCTTTGAGCGTTACATCCATGGGAATAGCAATCTTCCGTTTTCCGAGAGGCAGGTTGATACTGAAATCTTGTTTGAGTATCGAACCATTCAACTTTACTTCATCGTTGTGCGTCACAATCTTATGCACATGATATTCTGTGGTATACAATTTGTTGCATTTCTGTATCTGCAATACCATCATGGGGATAGTATCGATGGTAGCTTCAGGTTGTTCCTGAGACTTGTTGCCACACGATGAAAAGGTGCTTAGCGTGACAAGGCAAACTGCAATGAAGAATGCGTGAATGTATGAGGTCTTTTTCATATCAGCAAAATTACATACTTTGTTTTCATCTGACAAGTATTTTTGTTAAATGAGTGTTAAATAGTATGATATTAATAAATTTTTCATATCTTTGCATGTGCAAAAAATCAAATATGAGATGAATAAGGTAACGGTTTTATTAGCACTCTCGCTTCTTTCGGTTTCTTTGATAGGATGTAAGGAAAAGAAGACAAACGATATCATTGTTTCTAAGGTTCCTCAGCGTAAGGGGCCAGCTCCTATACAGCACATGAGTGAATATAAGGATATTCGTACGACGGAGTGGTTGGGAACAACGTATAAAGTGGATGTTCGCCGTTCGTATGATACTTCGTTACCTATTGTTCATGTTGATGACAATAGATATTATGACAATCAGGTAAAGGTAAGGATTCTTAGGAAGGATGGTTCTGAGTTCTTCTCGCGTACTTTTACCAAAAGCAACTTCAAGAATTGGCTTCCTGAGAAAATCGCCAAAAATGGTGCTCTGTTGGGCGTCGTATTCGTAGAGGCAAGTGGTGATTGTTTGAATTTTGCAGTAAGTGTGGGCTCTCCTGATGTAACCAGTGATGAATATGTTCCATTGGTATTGAAACTCTCCAGATATGGGGTGACATCGGTTTCTTCGGATCAGCAGTTGGATACTTCTTCTAATAAGAGTGATGAGGGTGATGATGAGGAGGTAACTGACTAACACATTTATTCTTCTGTTTAGAATTAAATTTAAGAGGTTATATAAAGATTTTATTAGATTTCATTGTAGAAGCAGTGTACTGTGAAGTACATTGCTTTTTTTATAGGGTATGATATCTGTGCAATAAGCGTGTGGTGATGACTGCGGAGCAAATAGTTTCTTAGCATATATAGGGGGAATAGTGTATATTAGGTGTGGAAGTATATATAAAGAAAATAGAGAAAGAGCAACCTCTTTCTCTATTCTTTTTTGTCATTATATATTATAATAATTATTTTCTTAGTTTTTGGAAATCCTTCTCAAAACTTTGTGGATGCTTACCGATCAAGATAATGTTCAAAAGACAGTTGGCAACGATTTCTAAATCGTTCAAGTCTACCCCTTTGCCTTTCTTGATTTCTTTGCCGATAATGACATCCCAGGTGGTATAGAAACTGTTGTCATCTGCGCCGACATACATTCCGTTGGTATTAGGATCGTCCATTAACTCGTAACGAATTGTTTTCTTGCTGAGTGTAGGCTTCAATTCCTGAAGCATACTGAAGGCCTTCTCGTAAACGTCACGATGCAGGTTCGCGTTTGGAAACATGTTGTTTACCTCAGGGAAAACCTCATCGAACTCAAAAGCCTGAATCAATTGATATAGTTTCATCTCACCAGTAAATATTATGATTAGAATTTAGCCATCTTGATAGCAACGACAGCACATTCGTCTCCTTTGTTTCCTAACTTTCCACCAGAGCGATCTTTAGCTTGTTGAAGGTCGTTTGTGGTCAGTAATCCATAAACAACAGGGATATTCTGTGAAGCATTCAGTTTGGCGATACCGAAAGTTACGCCCTCGCAGATGTAATCAAAGTGAGGTGTTTCGCCTCGAATTACACTACCTAGAACAATAACAGCATCGAAACCATCGTTCTTACACATCTGTTGTGCACCGTAAATCAGTTCAAAGCTACCAGGGACAGTCTTTACGTGGATGTTCTCAGGCAGAGCACCATGCTTTTTCAGTGTTTTTACAGCACCATCAAGCAGAGCACCCGTTATCTCTGGATTCCATTCTGCTACTACAATACCGAAACACATGTTACTAGCGTCCGGTACCTGATCGAAATCGTAGTCTGATAAATTATGTAATGCAGTTGCCATAGTCTAATTACTTAGTACTTGCTCTCTCGATATACTTGTCGATTTCACCACTTTGTACGAGAGCAGCAGTTACGTATTTTGCTTTGATGTCCTGATAGATTTTCAAAGCTTCATCTTTCTTATTCTGACTTTCGAGAAGCATGCCAGCCTCAAGACGTGAGATAGGAGCAATGCTTACGTTTGTGTTGTCAGCAGCCTTAGAATCAGCCATGTCGGCGGCTTTGTTGAATGCGTCGATAGCTTTGTCGAGCTGGTTTACATGAGCATAAGCATGGCCAAGAGCCATCTCAGCAGCAGGAGAAACCATCTGGTCGCCTTCTGCATCATATTCGTCGAGATACTTCACTGCCTCGTTCCATTTGCCAAGATTAGCATAGCTTAAACCCGCATAGAGGTTAGCAAGGTTTGCAGCATCAGTACCTGAATAGTCATCAGCAATTTTGGTGAAACCTACATAACCAGCACCATCGCCATTCAAAGCCTTATCGAACATTTCGTTGTCGAAATATTCCTGACCTTTAGCTAAAGCTGTAGATGCTTTCTCCTCACGAGGGGCAGAAATGTAGTTTTTGTAAGCGAAAATACCAGCGATAACAATGATGATAGCCAATACTGCAATGATGATAGGCTTCTGGTATTTTACCACGAATGCCTCATGGATGTTGAGAGACTCTTCAGCTCCCATTAGATTGTTGTTTGCCATTTTTATTGATTTTTTTATTTTTATTTTCACATAATACGTCGCAAATTTACACAAAATCTCCTATATGGCGAAATTTTTAGCTACCTTTTTGCAAATCTTTCTGTTTTACTCGAATCCTACAATTAAAAACGTTAAAATTCTTATGATGTTACACGCCTTATATTCTTTTTTACTATCTTTGCATTTAAAATATAATTAGTATGTCAGAGAAATTGAATAGAGAGAATCCTTTTTTCGTTGCGTATAATACTCCGCACGATACGGTGCCTTTTGACCGTATTCGTTTGGAAGATTATGAACCTGCCTTTATGGAGGGTATCCGCCGCGATAATGAGGAAATTGATAAAATTATAAATAATCCGGATACTCCTACTTTCGAAAATACCATTGCTTTCAACGATCATTCTATGGGGGAGCATTATTATGATTTGCTAGATCGGGTCTCTAATGTGTTCAGTTGCTTGATGTCAGCTGAAACGAATGATGATATGGAGGCTCTTGCTCAGAAAATGAGTCCGATCCTTACCAAACATGCTAATGATGTTTGTCTAAATAGTAAATTGTTCGAAAGAGTAAGATATGTTCATGATCATCCTAATCGCGAATTGAATGCTGAGGAGAAAATGCTTCTCGATAAAAGCTATGATGGCTTCGTGCGTTCGGGAGCTCTGTTGGATGAAGAAGGAAAAGAGAAACTTCGGAAGATTACCGAAGAGTCTTCGATGCTTGCTCTTCAGTTTTCGCAGAATCTGTTGAAGGAAACGAAGGCGTTTGAATTGCATATCATTGATGAGGCTCAGCTCGATGGACTTCCTGATACGGCGCGTGATGCTGCCCGTCAGACTGCTAAAGAAAAAGGTGTAGAGGGATGGATATTTACGCTCGACTATCCAAGTTATTCTCCTTTCATGACCTATTCTACTCAGCGTGAGTTGCGCAAGAAGATGTATATGGCCCGTAATACGGAATGTATTCATGATAACTCAGAGAATAACCTCGAGATTTGTAAACGACTGATTAATCTCCGCCGACAACTTGCTCAACTCTTAGGATATGATACTTATGCAGACTATGTCCTTAAGCATCGAATGGCATCAAATGTGGAGAATGTCTATAAGTTGTTGGACGATTTGATTGCTGCCTATAAGCCTACGGCCATCAAGGAAGTTGAGGAGATTGAGGCGATGGCTCGTAAAATGGAAGGGGAGGATTTCGTTGTCGAACCTTGGGACTTTGGTTTCTATTCGCATAAACTCCAAATGGAAAAATATAACTTCGATGCAGAAATGCTTCGTCCATATTTTCAGTTGGATAAAGTTATCGAAGGTGTATTTGGACTGGCTCATCGTCTTTATGGTATCACTTTCAAAGAAAATAAGGAGATCCCTGTATATCATCCTGATGTCAAGGCTTTCGAGGTTTTTGACGAGGATGGCTCTTTCCTAGCAGTATTCTATGCGGACTTCCATCCGCGAAAAGGTAAGCAGGGAGGTGCTTGGATGACGGAATTCAAAGGGCAATGGATTGATGATAAAGGTGTGAACTCACGTCCTCATGTTAGTGTAGTGATGAACTTTACCAAGCCGACAGCTGAGAAACCAGCTCTCTTGACTTTAGGTGAGGTGGAGACATTCCTTCATGAGTTTGGTCATTCGCTTCATGGTATGTTTGCGAATACGAAATACGCAACACTTTCCGGCACTAACGTATGGTGGGATTTCGTAGAACTTCCATCGCAATTTATGGAGAATTATGCCACGGAGAAGGAGTTCCTACGTACATTTGCCTTCCATTATCAGACGGGCGAACCATTGCCGGATGAGTTGATTACCCGCATCCATCAGTCTCGTAACTATATGGCGGCGTATGGTTGTCTGCGACAGGTAAGTTTCGGTTTGCTTGATATGGCTTACTATACCAAGAAGGAAGAGTTTACTGATGATATCATTTCGTTTGAGAAAAAAGCATGGGCAGATGCTATGGTTACCCCACAGTTGCCGGATACCTGTATGACCGTGCAGTTCTCTCATATCATGGCGGGAGGCTATTCTGCTGGATATTATAGTTATAAATGGGCCGAAGTGCTTGATGCAGATGCGTTTAGCGTATTCAAGAAGGCTGGTATATTTGATAAGACTACAGCAACACGCTGGCGTCGTGAAGTGTTAAGCAAGGGCGGCACAGAGCATCCTATGGTTCTGTATAAGAGATTCCGTGGAGGCGAACCGACGATTGATGCTTTACTGGAGCGTGATGGCATAAAAAATAAATCATGGATAAACAGGACAAATTAGACGAGCGCTATCTTCGTATGGCACGTATCTGGGCAGAGAACAGTTATTGTAAGCGTCGCCAGGTAGGTGCTCTTGTAGTGAAGAACAAGATGATCATCTCGGATGGATATAACGGTACTCCGAGTGGTTTTGAGAATGTGTGCGAAGATGCCAATGGAATTACCAAACCGTATGTCTTGCATGCAGAAGCTAATGCAATTACCAAGTTGGCTCGTAGTGGCAACAACTCGGATGGCAGTACGTTGTATGTTACGGCGTCGCCTTGTATCGAATGTGCCAAACTGATTATCCAAGCGGGTATACGCCGTGTTGTTTATGGTGAAAAATATAGACTGACCGATGGTATTGACTTGTTGAAGCGTGCCGGAATAGAAGTCGTATATAAGGAAATAAAAAATGGAGAAGATCAAGACAAATAGATGGACACCGATGATTATGGCAATCTGTGTCATTGCCGGTATCATCATTGGTTCTTTCTTCACAAGTCATTTCTCAGGAAATCGACTGAGTATAATCAATTCGGGCTCTAATCGCTTGAATAATCTTTTGCATATCATCGATGATCAGTATGTTGATGAAGTGAATGTAGACTCTTTGGTAGATTTGGCTATTCCGCAGATCTTATCTGATTTGGATCCACATTCTACCTATATTCCTGCTAAGGATGTACAGGCCGCAGAGGATGACCTAAAGGGTTCTTTCTCGGGTGTCGGAATCGAATTTACGATTCGTGAGGATACGATTCATGTGCAGAATGTTATAGATAATGGTCCTTCTGAAAGGGCTGGCATTCTTGCTGGTGATAAGATCGTTGCAATAGACGGGAAACCTTTCGTTGGTAAGGTGGTTACGAATTCGGAGGCGATGAAGCGCCTGAAAGGTCCGAAGGATACAAAAGTTAAGATTGGGGTCGTTCGTTATGGTTCGAAGGGTGTTAAGACTTTCGAGGTGACACGTGGCGAGATACCTCAGAAAAGTATTTCTTCAACTTATATGCTTGATGATAATACTGGATATATTCGTATCAAGAATTTCGGTGAGACCACTTATCCTGAACTTTTGGTCGCATTGGCTAAGTTATCGGAGAGTGGCTTCAAGAATCTTATCATAGATCTTCGCGATAATACGGGTGGATATCTTCAGAGTGCTGTGCAAATAGCAAATGAGTTCTTGCCAAAGAATAAACTTATCGTTTATACTCAGGGACGTAAGAGTCCTCGCAAGGATTATCAAAGTGATGGTAACGGTAGTTATCAGAAACTACCATTGGTTGTGCTTATCAATGAGGGTTCTGCTTCGGCTGCAGAAATCTTTGCTGGTGCGATGCAAGATAATGATCGTGCAACGATTATCGGTCGTCGTTCGTTCGGTAAGGGCTTGGTACAGCAGCAGATTCAATTCCCTGACGGCTCTTTAATCCGACTTACGGTGGCGCGTTATTATACACCTTCAGGACGTTGTATTCAGAAACCGTATGAACCTGGAGATGAACAGGATTATGCTCAAGACTTATTGAATCGCTATCAGCATGGTGAGTTCTTCTCACAAGATAGCATCAAGCATAGGGGCCCAGCTTATCATACAAGTATTGGTCGTGTGGTATATGGCGGTGGTGGTATCACACCTGATATCTTTGTACCAGAGGATACTAGTGATGTTACTTCTTACTACAAGCAGGCTGCGATGAGTGGCTTGATACTGCAATATGCATTTACTTATACAGATAATAATCGCCCTAAGTTGAATAACTTCAGTGAGATGATGGAATTGAGTGATTATCTGGAGAAACAGGGATTGGTTGATCAATTTGCTTCTTATGCGGAACAGCGTGGACTCAAGCGTCGTAATTTGTTGATTCAGAAGAGTTATCATCTTCTCGATCGTTATATCAATAGTCGTATTATCTATAATATGCTTGATGAGAATGCATGGAATCAGTATCTTAACTTGGAAGACCCTGTTATCAGAAAGGCTCAACAGGTCTTTGCAACGGACTCCTCATTCCCTAAGTTGACAACGCCTGCCAAAAAGAAAAAGTCTGCTGTGAAATCTCAAAAAAAGTGAAGTAGATACAGAAGGGTAGTAGATGGATAAAAGATCATTGCGTAAAACTATTCGTGGACTGAAGGCTGAGTTTTCATCAGACGAACTTCGTCAATGTTCACGTCCGATTGTCGACAAGTTACTTTCTCATCCGAAGGTAACTTTGTCGCATACTATCCTCGCTTATCTCTCGATGGAAGATGAAGTGGATACGCATCAATTGGTGGACCGACTGCTTGCTGAGGGGCATCGCATCTTACTGCCTGTCGTTGTTGATGATACAAATCTTGAGATTAGAGAATATACCGGTCGGGAATGTTTGCTCCGTCAGGGCAAATATCAGATAGAAGAACCTCAGGGAAATCCCTATACCGCACTCGAGGACATTGATTTAGTCATAGTACCGGGAGTAGCCTTTGATAGAAAAGGACACCGTATAGGGCGTGGACGTGGCTATTACGATCGATTTCTTCGCAAGATACCTCAGGCTTATAAGATAGGAGTCGCCTTTGATTTCCAATTGGTCGATTCTGTTCCTGTGGACGAGAATGATTTGAGCATGAATGAAATACTCATAGGATGATATTAAAGAAACTTTCGATAATCAATTATAAAAATATTCGTACTGCCGATTTAGAGTTGTCACCGAAGATCAACTGCTTTATCGGACAGAACGGAGTAGGTAAGACGAATCTGCTCGATGCTGTCTATTATTTATCTTTTTGCCGTAGTGCATTCAATCCTATAGACTCACAGGTCATCACCCATGATCAGGATTTCTTTGTATTGGATGGCACCTATGAGAATGAAAATGGTGAGGAACTAAATATCTATTGTGGAATGAAGCGTGGTACCAAAAAGCATTTTAAGCGTGACAAGAAAGAATATAAACGCTTGTCCCAGCATATTGGCTTGATACCATTGGTATTTGTTTCTCCATCAGATACTGTGCTGATAGAAGGTGGTAGTGAAGATCGTCGTAAGTTGATGGATGTTGTCATCTCTCAGTATGACCATAGTTATATAGAAGCTTTGACCGGCTATAACAAGGCATTGCAGCAGCGTAATGCACTTTTGAAGATGGAAGATGAACCTGATGCCTCTTTGCTTGATATATGGGAAGAAGAGATGGCTCGACATGGAACTTTGATCTATCAGAAACGTAGTGCGTTTGTTGAGGAACTGGTCCCTGTATTCCAAGATATCTATGATCATATCTCTGGTAATTCTGAACAGGTGTCGCTGAAGTATGTCTCTCATGGGCAGCGTGGTGACTTGTTGGATGTTATTCGTCGCGATCGTTTCAAAGACCGTGCCGTTGGCTATTCTCTTCATGGTGTTCATCGTGATGACTTGGAGATGTTGTTGGACGGTTACCAGATGAAACGTGAGGGCAGTCAAGGACAGAATAAGACTTTTGTGTTGGCTTTGAAGTTGGCTCAGTTTGATTTTCTTCGTCGTACATCAAGTCAGAGTACTCCATTGTTATTGCTTGATGATATATTTGATAAGTTAGATGCCTGTAGGGTAGAACGTATTGTCAAGTTGGTAAGTAGTAGTAGGTTTGGTCAGATTTTCATTACTGATACCAATCGCGATCATCTCGATCAAATATTACAGCATAGTCATCTTCCGCATACTATTTTTCAAGTTCCAATAGAAAATGTTTAAGCGACATCCTGAAAATTTAGCCGATATTTTGGCGAAAGCTATTCGTCAGTCTGGTTTGGAGACACCCCTTCTCCAGAAACGATTGGTAGACAACTGGGAAAAGGTTGTCGGCCCTGTATATGCACGTTATACAGGGAATAAATTTATCAAGAATCAAATACTCTTTGTTAAAATTCTAAGTCCTGCTGTACGTGAGGAATTAAGTTTTCGTCGTTCAGCATTTGTTAGTGCTCTAAACCAATCTGTAGGGGCACAGATTATTACAGATATCAAGATTTATTAGAAATAGTCTGGTTCCCGTTGATTAGCATCCTCATCTCTGGAACTATAAATCTCCCTCTGAGAAGTTTTATCAGGCCCTCACTTTCCATTTCGTTGAGCGCTTTGCTCACGTCTAGTCTGCTATCGTTTACTTCCTGTGCCAGTTGGCGCATCTTAATGTATACAACTTTTTCTCCTATGGGGTCACTGACATGTCCTGCAATCCATCTGATGATATGTCCTTTGACATCTTGAGGGGAATGTCTCCATACCCAGTCGGCAGAGCGTTGCCCGAAAGTAGATATGATATTGAGGAGATTTAATCTGAAGATTTCGTAATTGGCCATTAATTTTAAAACTTCAGATTTCATTAACCATACAAAGTTACAGTCTTCCTTTGTACGATAGGTCTTGGTATATCTTTGTCTGAGTCCGAAGATACGCTCAGGTTGCAAGACTTCCGGTCCTGTTGTGCTTTCTATAATGCGGTAATTATGGTCGTCGGATATATTTTCTATCTCGAGTGTACCATTCAACAGAAAAAACAATCGATGACATTCTTCTCCGGCGCGTACAACTTCTTTATCGGCTTCTATTTTCTCGAATCCGAATTTTGTACGTGCCAGGATTTCCGTCATATCAACTCTGCTGAGTCCTTGGAAGAGTGGCAGTTCAAGCAATTTGTTGTATATCTGCAACTCCATGACTGATTATTCTTCAACGTTCTTCTTTAGGTTCTTAGAGTACCAGACTTTGTTCTTGCCGTTGTCATCATAGATAAGATAGCCCATGAGGTCATTGTGCCTATCTATGATCTTTTCTGCCTTATCAATACCCATCACCATGAAAGAAGTGGCATAGGCATCAGCTTCAGCACAAGTTTTGGCCAGTACTGTTGAAGAGAGTAGACTATGCTGTACTGGATATCCACTTTTAGGGTCGATAGTGTGTGCATACTTCTTACCATTCTTATAGTAGAAGTTACGATAGTTACCACTTGTTGCCATTGCCTTGTCGGTAACGTTTAGTATTGTCTGTATTTCATTGTTAGCCTGCATCTTGTCATCACTTGGTTTGGTTACACCAATTTTCCATGGTAATCTCTTTGGTGACATACCTTTGGTGACGACCTCGCCGCCAATTTCGATCATGAAGTTCTGGATACCTTTAGATTCAAGGTATCGTGCTACGACATCACTACCGAATCCTTTGGCGATAGCACTAAAGTCTACCATAATATTTTTGTTGGCTTTCTCGATATAACGTTTGCCTCCAACATTTACTAGTTTTAACTTATCCATGCCGATGTATTGCTTCAGACTATCTACCTGAGCCTTATCTGGCATTTGGCCACTCTTGAATCCAAATCCCCATGCGTTGACGAGTGGAGCTACGGTAACATCAAAGGCACCATTGGTATCCTTGTTGATGCGAGAAGACAAATTCCAAAGTTCACAGAACATATCAGAGAGTTCTGGCTTATCACCACGATTGATCTTTGATACCGTACTTTGTTTATTGAACATTGAAAATTCGTTGTCCACTTTCTTTAATTCCGCTTCGATACCAGTTTGGAGATCCTCATCACTCTGATAAGTGATATGATATATAGTACCGAAAACGAATCCTTGATTCTGTTGGAAAACGGTGTTTTGCTGCGAACGAATAATCCAAATAGATCCAAAGATGAGGATCAAGAGAAATGGAATCTGAAAGAGTAGTTTTTTATTTTTCATAATTCTATGATAAAATTGAAAGTTCCACCAATCTGTGAATCGCTTGTCTTGCCGAATCCTGGTACATACCATGTCTTGCCGAGACTTCCGTCTTGATGAGCGATTCTCTTTTTATATCTAAGGCTCCAACCCAATCGGATTGGTCCCCAAATTTTTACGTCGACTCCTCCGACTGCTTCCAGCCAATGTTGATTGGCCTTAACGTTCTCTGCTCCAAATGCTACATCATCACCCCATACAGGGTCTACAAGATGAGGTTGACTTACATCAAACTTATACGATGTAAAGGCATATCTGAAACCTGCAAACAAACGATAAATATCATGCTTGTCTTTTAGTAAGTTCCAGTCACAACCGATTCTTCCATATGGCGCTGCCGTTTTATATCTAATTTGTGTCGACTCATCAGTAGCATCAGCCTTACCGATACCTAATTCGATGACAGGATAGAATTTATCCTTGATATCGAATCTTGCCTGTGCTTCATATTGACCATAGTCGCTTACAGCCATCTGTATAGGTCCGATAAGGTCTGCTGAGATAGCTATATGCTGTATCACTTTCACCTTCTCTGCATTGTTTGTTTGCTCGTTTTTTTTCTCCTGAGCATTTGCAGGCATACCGATCGTCAGTAGAAGACTAGTGCAAGTGACGGAAATAGATGCTAAAATGTTTTTTGCTGTAATCATAATCTACGTCTCTATGATTTATCACAATTGAGTCGATGGCATGATGCGTTGTTGTCACGTCAATGAGTTTATGGAAAACGCTAGGACTGCAATCAACCGATTCAAAATGATCGAAGTTACTTTTCGTTATAACAACGGTATCTATCATCTTTGTACCCGATTTCATCTTGCTTACAAAGTATAATATGTCTTTGTCTCCAGTATAGCTTATTGGCAATTGCAGAGAGTCTGGTGCCGCAAGTTTGTTTAGTAGCATCCCCTCATTGTCTGTATGTCTGAAACTGATGACACTCAGGGTATCTACAGTAGAGTCGCTCATTACCTTATAATAGGTATAAACACTATTGTTCAGAGGACAGTCCAGTGTAGAACATCCCACAAGAGCTAACACAGCAATGATAAAACCTAGGAATTTTCTCATAGTCTTTTTTCTATCTGATAATCGTTGCGATTAGGATTCTGGCGTGAAAGCAAATCGCCGATAAATCCAGCGAGGAAGAATTGACTTCCAAGCATCATTGCAGTAAGGGCGATATAGAAGTATGGTGAATCAGTAACCAAATTACCATAGATACCATCTGAGAGATCTATCATCTTATTGATGCCTAGTGCGCAGAGAGCAATGAAACCAATGAAGAATACAAAACTACCCAGTAGACCGAATACGTGCATAGGTTTCTTACCGAAGTTAGTCAGGAACCATAGTGTAATTAAGTCGAGATAACCATTGAAGAAACGGTTGATACCGAACTTTGAAACACCATATTTGCGAGCTTGGTGATGTACGATCTTCTCACCAATTTTGTCGAAACCGGCATTCTTGGCAAGATAAGGAATATAGCGATGCATCTCACCATAAACCTCGATATTCTTTACTACATCGCGCTTATATGCCTTCAGTCCACAGTTGAAGTCGTGCAAGTTATGTACGCCAGAAACTTTTCGGGCTGTGGCATTAAAGAGTTTTGTTGGGATCGTCTTTGTCAGTGGATCATATCTCTTCTGTTTATAACCAGAAACCAAGTCATATCCTTCCTCGGTAATCATTTTGTACAGACCTGGAATTTCATCAGGAGAATCCTGAAGGTCTGCATCCATGGTAATGACCACATCACCCTGTACAGCTTCGAATCCACAATATAGGGCAGGACTCTTACCATAGTTTCTGCGAAATTTGATGCCATGTACATGTTCATCCTTTTTAGCTAATTCTTCAATGATCTGCCAACTGTTATCAGTAGAACCATCATTGATGAATAATATCTCATAGGTAAAATGATTATTCTCCATCACGCGGGTTATCCATGCGTGGAGTTCAGGAAGAGATTCAGCCTCGTTAAACAAAGGCACTACAACTGATATATCCATATCTTAATATTTTATACTTTCTGTTATCTGTTTCTAAACCAAAGTGCTACAGGAATACCGAAAAGGATGCCTATGATGATATTGGTAGACATAATTTCGATGGCGAAATCGAGCGGACCATGCTGTGCAAAGGCTTGTGAATACACATCGATGAATTCCTTGGCCGAGATTCCTGAGTCTGCAAGAGCCTTGGTGTTTTGTGGTAAGGAAATGAAATCGATGAACGACGTGATCAGTTGACCATGGTCAAAGAATGCAAAATATACCCATACTCCAGCCGCCATCAACAGTGAACCATAAAAGAAAATCAGTGTGACGTATCCGTAAATAGAACTGAAGTTCATTGGATGCTCGATGACCTGTGTGCGGAAGTATTTCACATATATAATAATAGCATATAGTGAGAATAAACCAACGGCAACGCCTGCAAGTTGCATCAGACCACTACCAATTCCGTATACTCCTAACAGGAAACTGACAATCCAGGTTAGTCCTGTAAAGGCACCAAACTGTCTTGCAAAGCCTGCCAGTTGTTTCATTTCAGTATTGTTCAATATCATAATAAAATTTTCTGCAAAGATAACAAATTTCTTATTAATCTAATCATGTAAAGGTATAAAAAACAAAAAAGTCCACACTGGATAGTGTGAACTTCTTGAGCCTCTTGTCGGATTCGAACCAACGACCCCGAGATTACAAATCACGTGCTCTGGCCAACTGAGCTAAAGAGGCGGGTGGGCAAGCGGTTCTTATCGCGCCGCTACAACCAAGTACCCTTGCTATGTTCCCATCCTGGGGGATTCCGAGGGAGCTGGCCGTAAGAGACTTGCCCGTCGTCTTTATTTCTAAAGCGAGTGCAAAAGTACAAAGTTTTTTTCTAACTACCAAATTTTTCTTTGATTATTTTTTCGTATAAATATGATTGATGATAAATTCTTTTTTATGGGAATAAAAATATGAATTATATTTGGTCGTTTTTGGGAGAATTGTTAATTTTGCTGATGAAAGAACACATAAAACACGTTAAAAGTAACCTTTATGACAAGAGATTTTGATAGATATATAGAATTTTTGAGATTTAGTTTAGATCCTAAGGATACTCAAGTACCAAATTTAGTAGATTATGATTGGGAAGGTCTTCTTCATTTTTCTCGTGCGATGCGCATTGCCGGAGTTGTGTGGCAAGGTATAGAAAAATTAGGAAAGAATAATCCTGATGGTCCTTCCGTGGAAGTATTACAGACATGGAAAGAAGTGGTGGAAGGTATTCGAAATTATTCTCATTCTGCCGATGGAACAACACGTGTCATTTATCAGAATATCCGTCAGCATGGTTTCCGTGCTGTTATCTTGAAAGGACAAGGTACAGCGATGAACTATCCAGACTGGTCGCTTCGTATGCCCGGTGATATAGATGTATGGTTGCAGAAAGAGGGTATGGCAGATTTCCAAACTGCTTCGGAGCGCAGGCACAATATTGAGGAAATTAGAAAATATTGCGAGAAGTTCACCAATAATATTTCTGTTGATTCTACGCATGTAGCCAAACAGATTGTCGGAGAAATACTTGTTGATATACACCATCGTCCTACCAATTTCAAAAATCCGTTCTATAATGCGCGTATGCAGAAGTATTTTCGTAGTCAGGCACCTCGTCAGTTCGGAAATATTGTACATTTGCCGAATGGTGCCATCTTTGGTAAACCTACCAATGATTTCTGTATGGTTTATCAGATATGCCATATCTTCAAAAGCATTAAAGACATAGGACTAGGACTTCGACGACTCATAGATTATTATTATCTCCTTCGAGTATCTACGCGTAAAGAGAGAGAGGAGGCTGCTTCTGTCCTAAAAAAATTGGGCATGAAGAAACTTGCCCAAGCTGTAGTATGGATAGAGATCGAAAAGTTTGGCCTCGATCCTCAGTATGTCGTTTTGCCTCCTGATGAAAGACGAGGAAAGGTACTTTATGATATCATCAAGAGAGGCAAAAAGATAAACGGTATGAAAGATTATTGGAGACGTTGGCTCCTTTGTACGCTCAACTTCTAGAAGTCAACAACGGTAATGCCAGCGCCACCAAATTGTACATGTTCATCTTGATATCCTACGACATTCGGTACGGTAGATAAATACTGACGTATGAGTTGTCGTAGGATTCCATTACCTTTTCCGTGTAAGATTCTTACGCGTTGCATACCCATGAGGATGGCATCGTCGATGAAATATTGTACAGCATTAAGAGCCTCATCGCCACGTAATCCGCGAACATCCAAATCTTGATGGAAGTTTTTCTTTCTGCTGTCGATAGTCTTTCTAGTTTCTTTTGAGATGCCATAGTTCGTGATGCGATCGGCCATTTGCTCCGCCTTGGTTTGTGGTTTGCTGTCAGCAGCAATAGTCTCGGTGTCAGAGATAGCGATCAGTCGGTCTATTTTCACCTTTGTACGCATCTCTCCGAAGATTACTATTGCCATTTTACTGTCAATATCCTCGATGATACCAATCGTACTTGCGCCGCGCATCTTTACTTTGTCCCCCTTCTGTAAAGGCTTATTCTTGTCCGATTCCGCTTTTTTGTTTACAGCATTGCGTAACTTTTCGGCAGCCTTCTGTTCTCTTTCTGCCTTATTTTTCTTATTTTGTTCGTGTCGTTCCTTACGATTCTTGATTTGCTCGATCTTCTTGGCAATAGCATCATCCTTTGCTTTGGCATCAATTTCGTTTATCTCATTTTCAAACTCCTTCAACTGTTGTCTGATGCGTTTGGTCTCTTCTTTCTCAGCATCCTTCTCACGAATTTCTCGAATAGCGTTTTCTATGCGCTTATTGC
>Ga0256405_10002849_pt1 | contig 37646 bp, 30 predicted proteins | sample RumenRJG_02DNA_FD_189096 | JGI IMG/M metagenome (GOLD analysis project Ga0256405, IMG submission 189096) | Bovine rumen microbial communities from Lethbridge, Alberta, Canada - RJG_02 | ecosystem: Host-associated > Mammals > Digestive system > Stomach > Rumen | place: Canada: Alberta...
CAGGCTGAGGAACAGTGGATTTCACCCTTCCAGGAGACCGCCGACGTGATGTTCAACTCGGCGCTGAACATTGAGTTTGCCGTGCTGCGCACCCACGCCGAACTGATTCTCGCCACCGTGCCGAAGAACTGCCCGGAGTATAGCGAGGCTCACCGTCTGCTGAAGTTCATCCATTATTTCCTGCCTATCAGCGACAAGGAGATTCCGCCAACGAGCATCATGCGTGAGTTCGTCGGCGGCTCGAGCTTCAAATACTAATGGACTCATCACAGACAGAAGTACAGTTTTTAGACAGGAGAACAGGAGTCCCCTGATCTAACATTATGGTATTCATGCAAGCAAGCCCGGAGCCTCATACGCCAATCCGCATTTTATCTTATGTTTGAACTCGTGAGTAACACTCACAGGTTCGAATTTGAAGTGGTTAGCGTCACAAAACAGTTGTTACTCGGTCGGACATTCGGTCGGATTTACAATATTTATAATCTGACAAAACGGAAATATACATCCAATCTGTTGGATTCCTCATATCTTCAACATTAAATGTTTAAATCACAATTTAATATAGCCCTAATTCTAATTCACTATGTCCTTCGTAAGCGTAGTCAGAATCAGCAGCTGTCCAACTTTCCAGAGGATTATTATACTCAGGACATATTTTTCCCTTTTTATAAACCTGTGAGTTCATATCATACACATATAACTCATTCTCATATCTTCCTTCGAACTTAAATATGTCATCTTCATTAGGAAATAGCATTATATGGAGTTGAGATATATAATCGATAATCAATAAACAATTTTCTTTTTCCTCATTGTAATAGACATTCCCAACTTTTGGCTCTTTTACATATCCTGTCACATTGTAAACTAAGTCTCCTCTATTATTGAAAAGAGCTTTGTGGTCTAAGATAAAGCCATTTGTATATAACTCTATTTCTTCATAATGAACAGGACCAAAAACAATTCCATTAACAATTGAGTACAGAGAGACGGTTTTGTTCTTTCTATTTACAAATCTCACATGGGCGTCCACGGCCTTATAACCAGATTCTGTTTTGTAGATTAGTGAGCTACCAGCATAATCAGCAAAGTCAATTTTATTTAGAATGACTTTTTTGTTAAGAAGGTCTATAATGCATGCGTCACCTAAAACGTTCTCTAAAATGTAAAAACATGATGGATAATCATGGCTATTGGAATTGTCCCAAATTAAATTAATATGTAAAAACTCGTCATTTAGCCAGCGAACCTCAGTATTACGAATAATAGAAGGGGGTGATTGTAAAATATAGTAAAGGCCATTTCTCCTTTGAGAATAAATTTGCAAATCTTTATCCTCAAACAGAATCCAAGTCCACATATTGTTTAATTGCTCACTCATATTACCAAATTACCAAATTAAAATAAAAACCAATCTGCAGTTAAACAGCATCGCAATCACCTTAACCCACTCTTCTTCCACACCTTTCTCCTATAAATCTCCCAGGAACCAGTCTTGTCACTTCCTTTTCGGGTGATAACACCAAGGTCGCGGAATATCTTTAGTCGTTTCTCTACGCCACGCTTAATCAATTCTACCTATTCTGCGATGTCTCCAGCGGACATAGATGGATTGGAAGCTTCGGCACGATAAATCGGGGGACTCTCTAATCTAACGAAAAAGTGATCAAAGAGAACCACTCAGTTTTTGATTACAGCGCAACTTTTCCGATGCCCTTCATCTCCAATGCCACTTGAACGCCCAGTGCACGGAATGCACGCATCATGGAAGCCAACGTGATGCTTTTTCCACTCTCTAAACGACAGACTTGAGCCCTTTGAACGCCCATTTTCTCACCCAATTCCGCTTGAGTAAGATTCTGGGACTCTCGTGCCTGCTTGATAGCCTCTCCCACGCGATAGGCCTGAACAGCATCGTCCACGCCACGTTCAAATGCGTCGCGCTCTGGGGTTCCCACCTTGCCGTAATCCTCTTCCAGCAATTCCTCAAAGCTATACAACTTCATGTCTCCTACCTTTTTCATATCTTCTTGTTTTTATTCTCAAAATACAGTTTTCTGATTCCTTCGGCCTTTATTATTTCACTTTTCGGCGTCTTTTGCGTTTTCTTCACAATGCCGTGAGTTGCTACAACCAACGTATTGATGTCCTTATCCCAAAAGGCAAACAACCTATAGTAGGTTTTATTGTAGATTGTGCGAAACTCCCATATTTCCGTGCCATCAAGTTTCTTAAAGAGTTCGTTGTCACGTTCTCCTTTCTGAACCCGACGGATGTTGTAGCCTATCTTGCCACGAATCTCCTTCGTCAAGGATTTCAGGAAGTCACGCGCTTCTTCCAACAAATCAAGTTCAAATACGGTTTGCTCCATTTCTTTATTTGCAATTCGGTTGCAAAAATACGAAATGTTTCTTAAATACGCATCAATAATGGGCTTTTTTTATTATTTTTTGGGGAGAAAGTATTGTTTCGCATTTGAATTTTATGTACCTTTGCATTATGAAGAATAGCATACAAGCTACATTAAAACTAATAACCGCACTGTTGCTGCTGATGACGACAAGCAGCATGGAGGCAGAAGAAAGACCTTGGGAACATGGAAGGTTAGAGGTATCGCAGAATCAGCGTTTTTTGCAACATGCTGACGGCACGCCCTTCTTCTGGTTGGGCGAGACAGCCTGGCTGATGCCTGAAAGGCTGAACCGTGAGGAAGTCGTGTATTATTTAGACAAGGCACGTGACGCCGGCTATAACATGACTCAGGTGCAGGTTCTCAACGATGTACCCTCGATAAACGCATACGGACAGCCCTCGCACGACAAACAGGGAAATCTGCTGACCACGGCCGACTATGGCTATTGGGACCACATGGACTACATCGTCCGTCAGGCCGAACAGCGCGGCATCTACATCGGCATGGTGTGCATCTGGGGCGGCGTGGTAAAGGCGGACAAGCTCTCTGTAGAGCAGGCAAAGACTTACGGACGTTTCCTGGCCAACCGCTACAAGGACCGTCCAAACATCATCTGGATAATCGGTGGCGATATTCAAGGTGATGTCAAGGCTGACGTATGGGAAACGCTCGCCACTACCATCAAGTCGATAGACAAGCATCACCTGATGACCTTTCATCCCCGTGGCCGATACACGTCCGCCAAATGGTGGAGCAAGGCAGCATGGATAGACTTCCACACCTTCCAAAGCGGGCATCGCAAATACGGTCAACGCATGAACGACAAAACCTCCCCCATACCCGACAACACGGAAGAGGACAACTGGATGTATGTAGACTCCACCTGGGCCTATAAGCCCATAAAACCCGTCATTGACGACGAGCCCGTCTATGAGGGGATACCCAAGGGGCTCCACGACCCCAATGAGGATAGATGGCAGTCTTCCGACGTCAGGCGCTATGCCTATTGGAGCGTATTTGCGGGCAGTTGTGGACACACATACGGCCATAATGCCATCATGCAGTTCTATAAGCCGGGCTATCCTTCGGCCTATTATAACACAAAGGTGTGGACGGAGGCACTTGACGATCCTGGATTCAACCAGATGAAGCATCTGAAACGGCTGATTCTCTCATTCCCCTATTTCGAGCGGGTGCCTGACCAAAGTCTGATTCTGGACAACGGCACGCAATACAACCGTCTTATAGCCACCCGAGGCAACGACTACTTGTTGGTATACAACTACACGAGCCGCGAGATGAAGATTGACTTACGCAAGATCTCTGGCGACAAGAAGAAGATATGGTGGATGAATGCCAGCACGGGCCAGCTGACCTATCTCGGCCAAGAAGACAACAAGGTGCTCACCTTCCGTTCTCAGAAGACGGGAAATGGTGTTGAGGACGGGGTACTCATCGCCGTAGATGCATCGAAGAACTACCTCGTGAGATAGAGCCAAACCAATACGTACAGCCACATGGGACCAGACTCTCACAGTATATCCTTGAATGAATGATCGGTCACCTCCATTGCCATAGAGATAAGGCGGGTGTCGTCCAACGAGCGGGCATACTTGGCCAGATTGCCAAGGAACGTGTCGCGTTCCTTGGAGTGAGGCGTCTCGTTGGCGATACTCCAGATGATGATATTGGCGCGGTTATGGTCGCAACGGTATTACAACTGCATCACATGCTGGTGTTAAAACAATGCTTGGATTACATTTCGTATCTTGGAGCAGGGGAAGGGTTACGACCAAGAGAAAGTCCTTCGCTTCTTTAAGAACTGGACGCCAAAGGCAGTGAAGCAGTGAATATTATCAGGGAACGAACACTTCGAGCAATACGGGGCGGTCTGTCTCCATATTTAATAAGGTATCTATGCCTTGCTGCATGCTGGCCATGTCGGTAGCCTTGAGATAGACGACACCGTTCTGGCGACAGATGCCCTCGGCACTGGCAGTATGGGCGGCAGCGACGAGACGGTCGCGGGCAGGACTCTGCTCCAAGCCGGGCAACTGGTTGAAGATGCCGCCACGACCGTTGTTCAGCAGAAGGATACGGAAATTGCCGCGCAGGTTCTGGTTCCACAGGGCGTTCTGGTCGTAGAAGAAGCTGAGGTCACCGATGACGCAAAAGACTTTCCCGGCTGTCACGACAGAAAAGCCAGCTGCCGTAGACAGCGAACCCTCGATGCCATTGACGCCACGGTTGCACCAGACGTGATGGTTGGCGTATCTGTTGGCAAGACGTATGGCGGTGCTGTTGGCGTAGTGAACAACTCCCCCGGTAAGGTGCGCTTCGAAATACTTGACGGCAGCTGCCGGTGAATAGGGGGGCTGGAAGTCGGCAGCCCGGCGGGCGGCCTCCGTCAGGGCAGCAAGCCATTGGCGCCGATAAGCCGCGCCTTGCAACCGACGATGCAACAGTTTATGACTGAGCGACTGCAACACAGACTCCGGGTCGCCGACAATGATGCCACGCAGATTCTGGAAGGTATCCTCCACATCGCCCGACAGACTGATGCGCCACGTCTGGGCGTCAGTAGCCTGACGCAGGAACCGGCGCAACCGCTTGCTGACAATCGTGTCGCCAACGTGGATGATGAAGTCGGGCGGCAGGATTTTCTCCCTCCTCTCCTCTCTCCTCTCTCCTCTCTCATCCCTTCTCTCCTCTCTCCTCTCTCCTCTCTCCTCTTTTTCTAGCACGTCGTCGAAATGGCTGACATGGGGAAAGGGCGACAGTGCCTCATGAAGGACGATGACGTGGGAAAAGAGATGGTCGACGTCGATACCCTCGAAATAATGGGGATTGGTCTGTCCGAAGACAATCATCGGCCGTCGGGCGGCTGTCAGACCGTCGACGAGGGCGGGATGCAGGCAGTCGTAGTCACGAGCGGGCGAGGTACGCATCACCATCCTGACGTCAGGCAGCTGCGGCACATCAAAAGAAAAGAGCGGTTCGGTGATGGGAACGTTGATATGGACGGGACGGGCATCGTCGGCCATCGCATCCAGCAGTGCCTCGTTGACAAGACGGTTGCAGTACCATTCGTCAGTCTCGGGCAACGAAACCGTGCGACGGACGAACCGGCCCAGAGCACCAGGCTGCGGCAGGGTCTGTCCGTCGAGCTGGTCTATCCACGGCTCCGGGCGGTCGGCACTGACAACGATGAGCGGCAGGTGCTGATACCACGCCTCGGCCACGGCAGGAGCCAGATTGAGCAGTGCCGTACCACTAGTGACACAGACGACGACAGGCTCGTCAAGGGCCTGCATCATACCGATGGCATAGAAGCCGGCTGAGCGCTCGTCGGTAACGGGATAGCACACGATGTCGGGGTGCTCATTGAGGTTATGGACGATAGGGGCATTACGGCTGCCCGGACAGACGACGGCATGGCGGACGCCATGAGCTGCGAGCAGGGCTGTCAGGATATTGACGTTTTTCTTGTTGGAGAACATTTCCGCTATGACAATATGACATTATGACGATAAAAGGCGGCGCATGGTTTCAAGCTTGGCTTCGGTCTCCAGCCATTCCTGCTCCATCACGCTGTCGCGCAACAGACCGCCACCGGCATAGAGATGGCAGCAGGCGCCGTCGATATTCATGCAACGCAGCGACACATAGAGATGGGTGTCGCCCTGCGGGTCGAGCCACCCCATGAAACCGCTGTAGTAGCGACGTGGATGGTTCTCATTGCGAATGATGAACCGGAAGGCGTCGCGCTTAGGCAGTCCGCAGACGGCGGGCGTAGGATGCAAGCTGCCGATAAGGTCGCCAAGATGACGGCTGTCGGGCAGGGTAAACGTGAAGTCGCTACGCAGGTGGACGAGGTTGGCGGCACGCACCGTGCGCGGGCCTTCCTCATTGAAAGAGTCTGCAAAATGCTCGAGACACTCGGCAATATAGGTGGCGACGATGCGCTGTTCCTCGATGTTCTTGGTGCTCCACGAGACGTGCTCGCCCTCGCCATTCAGCTGTTCGCCCTCCAAGCGCATTGTACCTGCCAGCGCGATGGTGCGCATCTGGCAAGCCTTCCCGTCAAGGAGTATCTCGGGGGTTGCCGTCAGCCACACGCCTGTCTGGGGCGTGCTGACCAGTGCAACAAACATTCGCGGATAGAGACGGCACGCCCGGAAGAACAGCGTCTCGAGGGTGACAGTCGGCGGCAAGGACTCATCAGCACAGCGGGCCAGGACAATCTTGCGGAATGTACCCTGCGACAACTGGGCGTGGAAGTTGGCAAAGTCAATGGCGTATGACTCATTAGGCTTATCAGTCCTATAAGCCTCATTTGCACCATCAGTCCCGTTAGCCGCATCAAACTCACATTCCTCCACCACATCCGGGCGAATCATGACGATAGGCTGCGACGACGTCAGCTCAAAAGGGGCGACGACGAAGCCTACAGCATCGTTCAGCTGGACGTAGTTCGACAGGGTCCTTGTCACGCCCTCTATATGCACGTAGTGGTCGGCAAAGGGCAAACGGTAGAGGGCGTATGCCGGCGACATCGTCTTATGACTTTTTGCGCTTGATAACATAGTTAGTGACACGGACATTGGAAATGAGTTCACCTGCGGTATTGCGGATATCGACGTTCCAAACGTGAAGCGTCTGGCCGCAACTCAATAGCCGGGCATAGGCCGTGACGGTATCGCCCTCGACGACAGCCTTGACATGGCTGCCGCTGACCTCAATGCCCACACAGGCACACTCAGGACAAAGCGCACAGGAGCCGACACCGGCCACATTCTCGGCGAGGGCCAGCGAGGCTCCGCCACTAAGGAAGCCGAAGGGCTGGCGATTGCGCTCGTCAACACGCATACGGGCCATACAGGTATCGTCCTCGGGAGTGGAGATAAACTCCATCCCGAGGGCGGTACTCAGATTAGGCTTTTGGGCTATAATAGCATTTATACTTTCTACATCCACAGTTCACACTTCTACTTAAAGAGCGAGTACTCCTTGACATCCCACGCCACGGCGCTGGCTCCAAGCACATCGCGGGTGTGGTTCTCAAGGTTAGAGACAAAGATTTTTACCTTTCCTTGCATGGCCTTGAAGACGTGCTTTTCGAAAGACTCGCGAAGAGGGTCTAACAGCCATTTGCCAGCACGCGAGATGCCGCCAGCCAGGATAATAGCTTCCGGGTTGATGACAGAAGCATAATTGGCCAAACCAATACCTAAGATATGGCCCGTACGACGGAAGGTTTCTATGGCAAGTTCATCGCCCTGGTCGCAGAAACCAGCGATGATACGGGAAGACAACTTCTCTTGGTTGCGCATCAGCGACGGCGCGTCGATCTCTGCCAACACCTCCTGAGCCGTCTGCACAATACCACGGGCAGAAACGTAGGACTCTATGCAACCTTCATGACCGCAAGTACACATACGGCCGCCCTCTGCCACACAAGTATGGCCGAACTCACCGGCAAAACCCTCGGCACCGTGGTGCTCATGGCCTTCCGAGAAGAAACAGCTTCCCAGACCAACACCGATGTTCAGCACGATAAAGTCTTTCATACCGTGAGCACTGCCATAGGCCAGTTCACCAAGAGCCGTAGCATGAGCATCGTTTGCCACGCCAACAGCCAGTCCCAACTGGTCGCGCATCAGCGCTGCCAGCGGGATAACGCCCTTCCAAGGCAGGTTCGGCGCATTCTCAATACATCCCGTCACGAAGTTGGCACTGGGAGCACTGACACCTACAGAACGGATGGTCTCGTAGCCTCCATTGGCCATCACCAATTCCATAATCTTCTCGCACAAGGTTGAGACATAGGAATTGATATCTGAAAAATCCATCGTACTGAAAAACGACTCGGCAATGATGTTGCCACGAATGTCAATTACCGCACACGTCGTACGCTCAATACTGATGTCGACGCCCACAACCCGTGTCTTGATATTGTTTTCCATAAAAACCGCTGTTAGGTTAAGAAATCCACATTATTTAGATTAGAATATCATAAAGTTTGCAGCAAATATAGACATTTTTTTTAAACGAACCAAACGTTTCACACTTTTTTTTCAATTTACGTGTGCTTATTCAGAAAAATTTAGTAATTTTGCACCATCAATTGATATTTTCAGACAGAAAAATGAACATTTTAGAACTTAGCGAACAAGAAATTCTGCGACGCCAGTCGCTTGAAGAACTGCGACGGTTAGGCATCGACCCGTACCCCGCAGCAGAGTACACGACAAACGCTTTCTCAACAGATATCCTCGCCGACTTCAGTGACGAGGCTCCCGCCCGTGAGGTCAGTATTGCCGGACGAATGATGAGCCGCCGCGTGATGGGCAAGGCCTCGTTCGTCGAGTTGCAGGACTCGAAGGGACGTATCCAAGTCTATGTCACCCGCGACGACATCTGCCCTGACGAGAACAAGGATTTGTACAACGTCGTCTTTAAGAAACTTCTTGACATCGGCGACTTTATCGGCATCCGCGGTACGGTGTTCCGTACGCAGACAGGCGAGATCAGCGTCCACGCCCATGAGCTGACACTGCTGTCGAAGTCGCTGAAGCCCCTGCCCATCGTGAAGTACAAGGACGGCGTGGCCTACGACAAGTTCGACGACCCGGAGCTGCGCTACCGCCAGCGCTATGTCGACCTCGTGGTGAACGACGGCGTGAAGGACACGTTCCTCAAGCGTGCCACCGTTATCCGTACATTAAGAAAGGTGTTGGACGAGGCCGGCTATACCGAGGTGGAGACACCTACCCTGCAGATGATTGCCGGCGGTGCCTCTGCGCGTCCGTTCATGACGCACTTCAACGCCCTCGACCAGGATATGTATATGCGCATAGCCACCGAACTCTATCTGAAGCGCCTCATCGTGGGCGGCTTCGAGGGTGTCTACGAGATTGGCAAGAACTTCCGTAACGAGGGTATGGACCGCAACCACAACCCGGAGTTCACCTGTATGGAGCTCTATGTACAGTATAAGGACTACAACTGGATGATGTCGTTCACCGAGAAGCTATTAGAAACCATCTGCATCGCCGTCAACGGCACGGCGGAGCGCGAGATTGACGGTCAGATAGTATCGTTCAAGGCGCCCTACCGACGTCTGCCTATCCTTGACGCCATCAAGGAGAAGACGGGTTTCGACTGCGACGGCAAGACGGAGGAGGAGATTCGCCAGTTCTGCCTGAGCAAAGGCATGGAGGTTGACGAGACGATGGGCAAGGGCAAGCTGATTGACGAGCTCTTCGGCGAGTTCTGCGAGGGCACGTTCATCCAGCCTACCTTCATCACCGACTATCCCGTGGAGATGTCGCCGCTGACGAAGATGCACCGTTCGAAGCCCGGACTCACTGAGCGCTTCGAGCTGATGGTCAACGGCAAGGAGCTGGCCAACGCCTACTCTGAGCTGAACGACCCCATCGACCAGGAGGAGCGCTTCAAGGAGCAGATGCGACTGGCCGACAAGGGCGACGACGAAGCGATGATCATCGACCAGGACTTCCTGCGTGCGCTGCAGTACGGCATGCCGCCAACCTCGGGTATCGGTATCGGCATCGACCGTCTCGTCATGCTGATGACGGGCAAGACGTTCATCCAGGAGGTGCTGTTCTTCCCGCAGATGAAGCCTGAGAAGAAGGCGCCGCAGAGCAGCATCCAGGAGTGGGCAGCCATCGGCGTCGCTGAAGACTGGGTCTACGTGTTGCGCAAGGCTGGCTTCAACCTCATCCAGAACATCAAGGACGAGAAGCCCCAAGGCTTGCAGCAGAAGATTGGCGAGATCGTTAAGAAGTTCAAGCTCGACCTGCAGAAGCCTTCTGTCGACGAGGTACAACAATGGATTGAGAAAAGCAATCGGTAATATATAAGCATCGGACTCAACGGACTGCCACGGACTTTCCCCCAGCCAAAAACAAAAGTCCGCATAAGTCCGTTAAGTCCGATGCAAGAAAAAATATTGTCCGATGTACGACTGTGGTAAGATAGCAATTATTGGTGGCGGTTCGTGGGCAACGGCCATTGCCAAGATTGTGGTGCAGCACACGCACCACATCGGTTGGTATATGCGCCGCGACGACCAGATAGACGAGTTCCGCCGTATGGGCCATAACCCGCGCTATCTGACCAGCGTACACTTCAATGTCGACGAGATACAGTTCGAGAGCGACGTCAACCGCATCGCCCAGCAGTACGACACGCTGGTCTTCGTCACCCCATCGCCCTATCTGAAGAATCACCTGAAGAAACTGAAGACGCGCATCAAGGACAAGTTCATCATTACGGCCATCAAGGGCATCGTCCCCGACGAGAACCTGATCTGTTCGGAGTATTTCCACCAGGTGTTTGACGTGCCCCACGAGAACCTGGCCTGTCTCGGCGGTCCGTCGCATGCTGAGGAGGTGGCTCTCGAGCGACTGAGCTACCTCACCGTCGGCTGTTCCGACATTGAGAAGGCACAGGCGTTTGCTGACGTGCTCAACAGCGACTTCATCAAGACCAAGACCAGCGACGACGTCATCGGCATCGAGTACTCCTCGGTACTGAAAAACGTCTATGCCATAGCTGCCGGCATCTGCTCCGGTTTGAAATACGGCGACAACTTCCAGGCTGTCCTTATGTCAAATGCCGTACAGGAGATGGCACGTTTCCTGACCGCCGTCCACCCCATCGACCGTAATCCTTACGACTCCGTCTATCTCGGCGACCTGTTAGTGACGGGCTACTCCAACTTCTCGCGTAACCGCACCTTCGGCACGATGATTGGCAAGGGCTACTCCGTGAAATCGGCACAGATAGAGATGGAGATGATAGCCGAGGGATTCTTCGGCACGAAATGTATGAAGGAAATCAACCGCCACTGGCACGTCAACATGCCTATCCTCGACGCCGTATATAATATATTGTACGAGCGCATATCGCCACAGATAGAAATCAAGCTCCTCACCGACTCCTTACGCTAATCTCACTCTTTTTCAGACAGCTTTTACAGCTCTTTTCCCTTTTTGTCTCTTTTTCGACGCTCTGTCCGAACCTCTCTCACAGATTTCAGACAGAAAAGTTGTGGCGTCACGGAAATCGCCATACCTTTGCACCGTCAAACGACAACAACGACAAACAAACGTACAAATTAAATAAAAAAAATAGAATATGAAAAAGAATGTTTTTGTTTCACTGTTATTCTGCTGCCTGTCACTCATGGCTCAGGCACAAGTTGCAAAGTATTGCATGACCTACGCCGACTTCGCTGCCTCAATGCAAAAATAAAGTCGAAATCCTTTGTGGTTTCGACTTTATTTCGTAAATTTGCAAACCAAAATCAAACAGATTACTATCAATAACGAAAAACAATGACAATGAAGAACATCAGTCTTGACATCACGAAGGCCGCTTGCTTCCTCGAAGCAGGCACCGTAAAGGCTTTCGAGCCACAAGTAAAGGCCGCTCAGCAAGCTTTGGAAGAGGGTACATGCCCTGGTAACGACTTCTTGGGATGGCTCCATCTGCCCTCAAGCATCACCCCGCAGTTCCTCGACGAGGTTCAGGCCGTTGCCAACACCTTGCGCGAGAAATGCGAAGTGGTAGTGGTGGCCGGCATCGGCGGCTCATACCTCGGCGCCCGTGCCGTCATCGAAGCTCTTGGCAACACCTTCGCCTGGCTCATCCAGGACAAGAAGAACCCGACAATCCTCTTCGCCGGCAACAACATCGGCGAGGACTATCTCAGCGAAATGACGGAGTACCTGAAGGATAAGAAGTTCGGCGTCATCAACATATCTAAGTCGGGCACGACGACGGAGACCGCCCTCACCTTCCGCTTGCTGAAGAAGCAGTGCGAGGCCCAGATGGGCAAGGACGTGGCTAAGGACGTCATCGTCGCCGTCACCGATGCCAAGCGCGGTGCTGCCCGCACCTGTGCCGACAAGGAGGGCTACCAGTCGTTCATCATCCCCGACAACGTCGGCGGCCGCTTCTCGGTGCTCACACCGGTAGGTCTGCTGCCCATCGCCTGTGCCGGCTTCGACATCAAGGCTCTGGTGCAGGGTGCCCAGGATATGGAGAAGGCCTGCGGCAAGGACGTGCCCTTCGAGGAGAACCTCGCCGCCCAGTATGCTGCCGTACGTAACGCGCTCTATCAGAATGGCAAGAAGATTGAGATCATGGTGAACTACCAGCCGAAGCTCCACTTCGTCAGCGAGTGGTGGAAGCAGCTCTACGGCGAGTCTGAGGGTAAGGATAAGAAGGGTATCTTCCCCGCCAGCGTCGACTTCACCACCGACCTGCACTCGATGGGTCAGTGGATTCAGGACGGCGAGCGCACCATCTTCGAGACGGTCATCTCCATTGAGCAGCCCAACAGAAAGCTGCTGTTCCCCAGCGACGAGGAGAATCTCGACGGTCTGAACTTCCTCGCCGGCAAGCGTGTCGACGAGGTGAACAAGATGGCCGAACTAGGTACCCGTCTGGCTCATGTCGACGGTGGCGTGCCCAATATCCGCATCAGCGTCCCCGAACTGAACGCCTACTACATCGGCCAGCTCATCTACTTCTTCGAGATAGCCTGTGGCATCAGCGGCAACGTGCTCGGTGTGAACCCATTCAACCAGCCCGGCGTCGAGGCTTATAAGAAGAATATGTTCGCCCTGCTGAACAAGCCCGGCTACGAGGCTGACTCGAAGGCTATCCAGGAGCGACTGGCCAAAGAGGCTTAAGCCCAGGCTTCCATAAGTTCCATTGGCCCTATTAGTCCCATAGGTATCATGAGTCCTATCGGCCCCATAGCCCATTACCTTAAAAAGCACGGCTTTGAGCAGTTTGAGCCCAAAGCCGTGCTCTTTGACATGGACGGCGTACTCTACGACTCCATGCCTCGTCATGCCATAGCCTGGCAACGGTCGATGGCGTCGTTCGGCATACACATGACCGAAGCCGACGCCTATGCCACCGAGGGCGCACGCGGCATAGACACCATCCGCCAGATGGTGCTCCAGCAACGGGGCGAGGAAATCACGTTGGAACGGGCACAGGTGATGTACGACGAGAAGACGCGGTTGTTTCACGACATGGGTGTGGCTCCGCTAATGCCCGGCATTACCGGTCTGATGGAGCGTATCCATCGGCAGGGGCTGCGCATCGGTGTCGTCACCGGCAGCGGTCAGCGACCGCTCATCAAGCGGCTGACCAACGACTTCCGTGGCTTCGTCGACGAACAGCACATCGTGACGGCCTACGACGTCACGCGCGGCAAACCGGCTCCCGACCCGTATCTCATGGGGATGAAAAAAGCCGGCGCAGAGCCGTGGCAGACCATCGTCGTCGAGAACGCTCCCTTAGGTGTGGCTGCCGGCGTAGCTGCTCAGGCTTTCACCATCGCTGTCAACACGGGGCCACTGCCCGACGAGGCCCTGACCTCCAAGGGTGCCGACCTGCTCTTTGCTAAGATGACCGACCTGCGCGACGCGTGGAACGAGTCGCTTTTCGGTTAAACGATTCATCGGTTAATCGGTTAATCGGTTAATCGGTTAATCGATTTTTCGGTTAATCGTTTAATCGAGTAACCGATTGATTAAACGTCGTCATTATCGGCGTCATGTTCGCCGTTGCCTGTCGTGTCCAGTTCTGAGTCGCGCTCCACGCTGACATTGCCGAAGTTGTCAATCTTCACCTCTAAGGGAATATACTCATCCGTCTGCGGCAGACAGACACTGGCAGCAAACTCCAACCGCTGACCGTCCACCTCGTCGAACACCAGTCCTTCAAGGATGCCCATCTCACGGTAGTTGGCGTCAAGGTAACGGTCGAAATAAGCCTTGGTAAAGCTTTTGTTGATAGCCACCGAACCATCGGCACGCCTTACGATGACATTGATGCGGTTGTCGACGAACTTCTGTCCCGTCTCGTCCTTCACCATCGGCAGACTGTCGTTGGCCGTTCGGATGACCTGAACCTTGTAGAGCTTACCCAACCACCGCACGTCGCGTGTGTTGTCGTAAGGCTGCATACGGATGGGACCCGACAGCTTGGGAGCCTCCACTTTGGGTGCTATAATATCCTGTGTCTGTTTCTTTTCTTTGCAGGCAGTCAGCAGCGTCAGTGCTGCCAACAGTGCCAGTGTCAGTCTCTTATTCATAGTTATTCTGTTAAAACAGCCGCAAAGGTAACAATAATTTACGAGAAAAGCGAAGAATCGCCACAAAAAATGCCCGCAACTATTCATTGCGGGCATTTGCTATCCTTATCTTTTACCTGGATTAATACTCATCAAAGGAGGCACGCTTGCCTTTCAAAAACACTATGTTAACCTAAATCACTATGATACGAATATTCAATTATTAACTCTAATTTCTACGCGACCCACCGCGACGGCCACCTTCCTGACGGCGCTTGGCCTCGTCGGCTTTATATGCTTCATACTGCTCGGGAGTCATAATTTTCTGCAGCTCTTCGTCATACTGCTTCATAGCCTCCTCGCGCTCCTTGCGCGCTGCCTCCATCTGCTGCTTCTGTTCCTCAGTCAGTTCAGGACGCTGTCCGCCGTTCTGACCTCCACCAAAGCCACCAGGTCTTGCTCCCGGGCGTCTGCCTCTCTGTCCGCCCATACGGCCACCCATTTTGTCGGCATATTTTGTATTTAATTCAAGTAGCTTGTCAGTCTGCTCCTGGGTCAGTCCGTATTTCTTAGCTACATTGTCAGTGCGCTGTTTTACCATTTCGGTTCTGTCAAATTGGCGGCGCTCGCCTCTTTGCCGGTTGCCATCCTGAGCCTGTGCGGCGGTCATTGTCATTACGGCTACGATAGCCAAAATCACTTTTCTCATTTTTCTCTGATTTTAATAGTTATTACTTTCAGTTTGTTTAGTCTGTCAGTCGCTGCTTAGCCCCGGGATGCCTTGCTTGCTAAAACTATTAATCTGATGCAAAATTAAGGAAAAAGTTTAATCAATTGAAATTTTTTTTTTGAATATTCGGCCAAATCGCTTTTTTTTCGTACCTTTGACGTCGCATTAAAGATTTTTAAGTACAGATGATGCGTACAATCGTCATAATTGCCACATTTACAGCCGCCGCTATACTGTCGGGCTGTTCTTGTTCCGGACAGGAAGAGCCTGAACCGGCCACCGTCTACACGTCAGTAGACACCGTGCCGCTGCTCGTCATGCAGATACAGCAGTGTTCGCGGCTCTACACCACCGAATACAAGGTTCATAAGATTGTGACACACGACGACGTGGTGAACCTCCGCGGCAGTCTGTTCAAGCAGAACATCAACGTCAAACTGCCGTTAGGCGACCGCAAGGTGGCCATCCCCATGGACGCCACGCTGAAGGCATACATCGACTTCAGCGGTTTCTCGGCTGCCAACATCGAGCGCGACGGCCAGAAGATTACCATCGTGCTGCCCGACCCGAAGGTGGTGCTGACCAGCTCGAAGGTGAACCAGCACGAGATACGCTCCTACGTAGGACTGGTGCGCGCCGGTTTCAGCGACGCTGAACTGAGCCGCTACGAGCAACAGGGACGAGAGGCTATCATCCAGAGCATCCCCAGTTTAGGCATCACCGACAGGGCACGTGCCGACGCTGCCCGCGTGCTGGTGCCGCTGCTTAGTCAGCTGGGGTTCCGCGATACCGACATCACCATTGCCTACCGCAAGGATTTCAAGCCTTACGACATACGGAGGTATCTGGAAGTGAAGGGTGAGGGCGCTTCGCCGGTGAAGAGTGAAAAGTGAAGAATGAAAAAGTGAAGAATGAAGAATGGCATTAACATACTGAAGTGGGTGGTACGGGCACTGTTGCTCGTGGTCGTCATCCTTGTCCTGTGGTGGTTGCTCTTTGCCGAGAAGGACAACCATATCGCCTTGGAGGTTGACGACGGCATCGACGTCACCCCCCAGCAGATAGAGAGCATCCGCGCCATCGGTCAGTGGGAGTTTCTCAGCATCACCACCGAGGAGCTGGTCGACACCGTGCGCAAGGGGTTTATCAGCGACGACCACCTGGCACGCATCTACTACGGCACGCTGCGCTTAGGCATCGACATGAGTCGTGTACAGCTTGAGGCACGGGGCGACACCGTCGTGGCCACCCTGCCCCGTGTGACGCTGCTCGACAGCAACTTCATCGACGAAGCCCGCACCAAGGCCTTCTTTGAGTCGGGAAACTGGAAGCCAGCCGCCCGCGAAGCCCTCTACCGCAAGGCTCGTCGCCAGATGCTGAAACACAGTCTGACGCGCGAGAACCTGGCGACAGCCCGTCAGAATGCCGACGCCCAACTGCGACAGCTACTCAGGTCGATGGGGTATAACAACATCACAATCACATGGAACAACTAAACGAGATACTGACTGACATCAGCGGCTGGCTATGGGGCTGGCCGATGATAATCCTATTATTAGGTACGCACGTGTACCTTACTATTTTATTACGTTTTCCACAACGTCAGATATTCACCGCCATACGCCTGTCAGTGAAACGCGACCCCGACGCCACGGGCGACGTGTCGCAGTTCGGCTCTCTCGCCACAGCCTTAGCCGCCACCATCGGCACGGGCAACATCATCGGCGTGGCTACGGCCATTGCCCTTGGCGGTCCGGGGGCTGTCCTGTGGTGCTGGCTGACGGGCGTCTTCGGCATCTCGACGAAGTATGCCGAGGGACTGCTGGCCATCAAGTATCGCGAGAAGACGGCCGACGGACGGATGCTCGGCGGTCCGATGTACGCCCTGGAGCGCGGCCTCGGCTGGAAATGGCTCGCCGTTCTCTTCGCCGCGTTCACAGCCTTGGCCTCCTTCGGCATCGGCAACACCGTACAGGCCAACGCCATAGCCACCGTCGCCCACGAGACATACCAGATAGCCCCCGCCCTGACGGGAGCCGTCGTCTGCCTGCTGACGGGTGCCGTCGTCATCGGCGGTGTCAAGAGCATCGCCCGCGTCTGCGGACTGTTAGTGCCGTTCATGGCTCTGCTCTACGTCTTGGGCTGCATCTACATTCTCTGCGTCAATGCCGCTTTCCTGTGGCCCGCCGTACAGCTCATCGTCACCTCCGCTTTCTCGCCACAGGCTGCCGGCGGCGGTTTTGTCGGCACCACGGTGATGATGGCCGCCCGCTACGGCATCGCCCGCGGTCTGTTCTCCAACGAGTCGGGCATGGGTTCGGCACCCATCGTGGCCGCTGCCGCCCAGACGCGCAATCCCGTGCGCCAGGCTTTGGTATCGTCGAGCGGCACGTTCTGGGACACCGTCGTCATCTGCGCCCTCACCGGTCTGGTCATCGTCAGCAGCGTACTGGCCTACCCCGACATCACGTTCGACAACGGTGCCACCCTAACCAAGGCCGCCTTCTCGAAGATTCCCGTCGTGGGCACACCTCTGCTCACCTTCGGCCTGCTCACCTTCGCCTTCTCCACCATCCTCGGCTGGTGCTACTATGGCGAACGAGCCGTCGAGTACCTACGCGGCCGTCGCTGGGTCATCGTCTACCGCCTGCTCTACATCGTCGCCCTCTTCGTGGGCAGCATCATGAACCTCACCGTCGTCTGGAACCTGGCCGACTGCATGAACGCGCTGATGGCCATCCCCAACCTGCTGTCGCTCCTCTTCCTCAGCGGCATTCTCGTCCACGAGACGCGCAAGTACCTCTGGCGCGACCGTCTCGACCGCCGGATGGACTGAATTTTACTGCGAAACGGCCACGAAAAAAAATACTAAACATTAGGTATTGGCGGTTTCAAAGAAAAACTGTAATTTTGCAGCGCGAAAAAGTGTGTATTTGAAAGTTTTGAAAGCTAAACGATATGGAATTATTACGGAAGTGTCTGCTGGTCGTTCTGGCACTATGTCTGACAGAGGCCGTATTGGGGCAACACGCTACCTTCAACATACGTGGCACCATCACCGACAACAAGGGGAAAGGTATTGAGTTGGCGACGGTCAGTCTGAACCAGTCGCTGGTCACAAGTTCGTCGGCAGGCGGCAAGTTCCTGCTGAAGAACGTGCCCGCCGGCACCTACACCTACCGTGTGTCGTTCGTAGGCTACGAGACGGCAACAGGCACCTTTGTGGTCAAAACGGGTCGCGAGACGCTGGACGTGAGCCTCAACGAGTTAGGTCTGCAGTTGCAGAACGTCACGGTGACAGCCAAGCAGGTGCAGATGGGTTCGAAGTCGGTCATCGACCAAGATGCCATCCGTCATATCCAACCGAAGAGTATCGGCGACCTGTTGCAGCTCGTACCGGGCAACCTCGTCGAGAATCCCAACCTGAACCAGCTGTCGCAGGCACATATCCGCGAGATAGAGGATGCACAGTCGGGTGGCAAGATTGCTTATGACGCCGCCAACGCCATGGGCACGGCGGTCTTCGTCGACGGCACGCCACTGTCTAACGACGGCAACCTGCAGGTGTACAACGCCACCCGCTACGGCACTCAGGCCAGCGGCAACAGTTCAACCCTTAACGAGAACACCACCAGCGGCCGCGGCACTGACCTGCGCACCGTCAGCGCCGGCAACGTGGAGTCGATGGAGGTCATCCGTGGCATACCGTCGGTAGAATACGGCAACCTGACGAGCGGTGTCATCATCGTCAACACCAAGTCGGGACATACGCCGTGGGAGGCCAAGTTCTCAGCTGACCCCAACTCAAAGGTCGCCTTCTTGGGCAAGGGTTTCAACCTGCGCAACGGTAGTGCCGTCAACTTCTCCATCGACTGGTCACAGTCGTGGGCCGACACCCGCATACACTATAAGGGCTACGACCGCATCACGGCCTCTGCCGGCTACTCAGGCCGCCTCGGCCCTGTCAGCGTCAACGTGCGCGGTGCGTTCTACAGCAACATCAACACCACCAAGCGCGACGTGCAGATGTCTGAGGCCGATTCGGAGTGGAAGAACGAGAACGTCGGCGGCCGTCTGGCCGTCAATGGCCGCTATCAGGGCGACCGGACGTTCATCACCAGTGTCGACTACAAACTCTCGGCACAGATGAACCGGCAGTACGACTGGAAGAGCGACTGGGTGAGCAACCCCGACGGTGTCATCACCAATACCCGCGAAGAGGGTCTTCAGCCGGCTCGCTTCAAGCGCACCGGCTACCATTCGGAATATACCATCGAGAGTATACCGCTGAACATCTACGGTCAGATTGTGGCCAACAAGTATATGCAGTTCGGCGAGAAGGACTACACCAACGTGAAGTTTGGTGCCGAATACACCTACGACGGCAACAAGGGCGACGGTCTGAGCTACGACATCGAGAACCCGCCGCAGGCACAAAGCAGCCACACGCTGCGCCCCAGGGCCTACAACGACATCCCCGGCATGAACACGCTGTCGGCCTTCCTCAGCGACCGCACGTCGCTGACCCTCGGTACGATGACGGCACAGGTGGAGGGCGGCGTACGCCTGACGAAACTCTTCCTCGACAAGGAGAAGAGCGGCGGCAACAGTGGCTACTTCGTGGCCGAACCGCGTATCAACGCCTCGCTGACACTGCTCAACAGCAAGAACAACCACATCCTCGACGACCTGACGCTGACCGGCGGTTTCGGTCTGTCAAACAAGATGCCGACGCTGGCATACCTATACCCCGACGCCGCCTACTACGACAACGTGGCCTTGGCTCACTATAACGACAACGACGCTACCGACCGTCTGGCACTGGTGCAGACCACCATCGTCAGCAACACGCAGAACGCTGACCTGAAACCTGCTCACAGCCGCAAGTGGGAAATCGGCTTGCAACTGCGAAAAGGTCATATTCAGGGTTCGCTCACCTACTTCAACGAGCGTCACGACGACGAGTTAGGCTTTGCCACGCAGCTGCTCTGGATAGACTATCCGAGCTTCACGCTGCCCACGGGTGCATCCCATCCGACGTTCGATGCTGCAACGGGCACCGTGAGCTGCACCGCTGCCGACGGCACTACCGTTCCTGCAACGAAGACGACCTACACCGAGCGCGTCGGCTGGGGCATGGCCCAGAACTCGATACTCACCCAGAAGCACGGCATAGAGTACACGCTGAACTTAGGAGAATGGCGCCCTCTGCGCACCAGTCTGAACATCAGCGGCGCCTGGTTCTGGATTAAGCGCACCAGCAAGACGCCCGGCTACTCTAATGTCAACTACGACACACGCCATGCCAACGCCAACCAGTATTGTGTGCTGCTGCCAGAGGGTGGCGGTTCCATCCAAGACCGCGTAAGCACCAACTTCGCCTTCATCACCCACATACCGGCCGTCAAGGTCGTTGTCACCACGGGCGTGCAGGTGGTATGGCGGACGGCCTCACGCGACATCTATGAAGATGGCGACGGCAACAGCCGTTACTACCTGAAGAGCTATTCCGACCGCGACTATCTGGTGGCCGACCCCTTAGGCTATTACGATATGCAGAAGACATGGCACAACTGGTCGCCGGCCGACGCCGAGAACCCCATGCTCAACACCTATATGGACCGTATGCAGGTGTACGACCAGGATCCCGAGGTGGAGAAGCCGTGGGCTATGCTCAGCATGCGTCTGACGAAGGAAATCGGCAAGACGGCCGAGCTGTCGTTCATTGCCAACAACCTGACCAACAGCCGCAAATTCCGCCGCTTCTCGACCAACAACACGCAGTACCAGTCGTACCCGGCGATGTACTTCGGCGGCGAACTCAAACTGAAATTCTAACACATTACACAATTTACATTAATTATTTTCCAAACCAACAAAAGTATGAAAAAGTTTTTGAAGTACACTATGATGATGATGGCCGCCATGGTCGTCACATCGTTCGTTGCTTGCTCAAGCGACGATGACGACGAGGTGAAGAGCTTTCCGCTCACCATCACGCTGAACACTGGCGACGTGGCTGCCACGAACATCAGCAACATCAAGATTATCGTGAAGGGCACCGCCAAGGCCGACACCATCACGATGAACAGCGTAGCCGAGAAGAAGCTGACGCTGACGCAGGGTACCTACAACATCACCGTCAGCGGTAAGGTGAAGGACGAGGCAACAGCCTACGTTCAGGGCACTGCCACAGCAGAGCTCTATGCTGAGAAGAGCGTCACCGTCAACCTGACGAAGTACAACCAGAGCCCGCTGGTCTTCAAGACCATCTATAACGTGGGCAGTGTCATGGGCTACGTCCTCGACTGCTATGTTGAGATTGCCAACAACTCCGATGAGGTGCAGTACCTCGACGGTCTGATGCTGTGCGCACCGCTGGCCAACCTGAAGGCTCAGTCGCCATGGCAGGCTGAGTACCCCGACATCTACCATGAGGGCGGCGCCCTGAACGGCATCGTTCTCGCCTTCCCCGGCAGCGGTCACGACTACCCCATCCAGCCCGGTGCCTCTGTGACGGTGGCTGACGAGGCTCAGAACCACAAGCTGGCCTATGGCGACGACGAGAGCAAGAAGGAGGACTACGCCAAGGCCCCCAACCTGTCGGGCGCTAACTTCGAGAAGTTCTTCGACTCTGGCGACATTGACAACCCGGCTGTTCCCAACATGCTGACCGTCCTCCGTCGCAGTGGTTCGACAAGGAAGATGTGGGCCTTCGGCGTGATGGGCCGTGCCTACTATCTGGTGAAGCTGCCCGAGGGCACGACGCCTGCTCAGTATGTTGCCAACGAGAGCAACTTCGCTCCTATGCCCGGCTCTACGGCCTCGACGCTCTACCTGAAGGTTCCCTCTAAGTATGTGCTCGACGCTGTCGACGTCTACGCCAATGGTGTTGATGCCGCCGACCACCATCCCTACTTCGCTGCTGCCGACGATGCTTCTGGCGTCGCTGGTGGTGCCACCTATTCGGCACAGGCTCTCCACCGTAAGGTGAAGAAGATTGAGAATGGCCGCCCCTACTATCAGGACACCAACAACTCCACCGCCGACTTCAAGCTTGGCGACAACACGCCCGGCGTGACACCGACCACGGCTGACTAAGCAGCCTGCGGCTTAGCGAAGCGCTTTGGAGCGCTTCGCTAATGTACAGTAAAAAGTAAACAGTGAACAGTGAATAATTAAAACGATATGCAAATGAGACGATTTTTCAGTACACAGAGGAAATGGTTAATGCTATTGGCATTATTCACTGTTCACTTTTCTCTTTCTGTCAACCACGCAGCGGCACAGGCTACGTGGAACGAGGGCTTTACCAACAGCCCGCAGAACCTGCGCTACGGCAGCAAGAACCCTACGCGGTTGGCCTATAACCACGTGCGCGACTTTTCCGTTGCCGACATCAACTACAGCCTGACCCGTGGCGACTTCCACGCCATCGACGCCTCGGGCGACGCCCACGACATCAGTGCCTACATCGGTGGACTGCGTCACATAGGACGTTTCGACGTACAGGGACACTTGAGCTACAAGAACCAGAAAGACAACAACCAAAGTTGGAACAGCACCTTATGGAATAACAACAACAACCCGTTCCTGCTCTGCGACTCCATCGCCGGCGATGCCACTACCGAGAGCTACGACATGGGGGCGGCTGCTGCCTATACCTTCAACGACCGGCTGAAGGCGGCTCTGCAGATAGGACTGCGTACCGGCAGCCGTTCCGACCAGTCCGACCCGCGACCGCGCACGGTGACCACCGTGCTGCCCATCACCATCGGTGCCGACTACCAGCTGACCAACAGTTGGAACATTGGTGCTGCCGTCGGCTACCGGCTGTTCAGCTCGTACATAGAGTACACCTATGCAGCCAGCACGAACGCCATCCCCACACGCTACTTCCTGATGAAGGGTATGAGCGACTACGCCAAGCGCTCGTCGAGCGACGAACGCTCCTATAAGCGCGACTATCAGGGTAACGACTACAGCGCCACCCTCAGCGCCACCTGGCAACCGGCCGACGGACCGTGGGCCAACATGCTCGAAGCCACCTACACCACGGGCAGCGAGGATGCTACCGACGGCGGCGACAGCTACAACTTCCTCGGTGGCGACTATGACGAGACGGTGCTGACAGTCAGCGACCGGCTGCAATGGCGCCCCAGCAGGAACATGCTACACAACCTGACGCTGACAGCCACGATGACCGACGGCAAGGGTACATGGTACGACCAGAAGCGCGAACTCGACCACGAGCTCAGCGGCTCTGTCATCTACCGGATGCTCGGCAAGAGTATCAACCACAAGACACAGCGCACAGCGGCCACGCTGCAATACCGGCTCGACCTGTTCGACGCCGAAGGCCGCCAAGGCCTCTTCGCCGCCCTCAGCGGCACCATGGAGAGCATCACCCGCAAACAGCTGCTCGGCGATGCTACGCCCAAACAGGAAATCCAGACCGTCGACCTCGCCCTCGAGGTCGGCAAGACACTCTATATAAATAAGGTGACGCTGCTGGCTCAGCTCAACGGCGGCCTGCGTACACCGCAGAAGCAGACCTACGCCAGCGGCTGCATCTATACCGACGACGAGAACATTGACGCCGCCTACACCCGCCACGTCTTCGAGTACGAGACGGCTCAGAGCTGGCGCATCGGTGCCACCGTCGACGCCTCCATGCCTGTCAGCGACAAGCTCACGGCGGGCATCTACGCCAAGGGGCGCTACCAGGCCTACAGCGGCAAGAACGACTATTGGCAGGGCTACGACGGTACACACCTGACGACCGCCGACTTCGGCGCATACATCAAATTCTGAACGTGTTATGAAGCGACATCTTTTCATCTGCATCAGCCTCGTGGTAAGCATGGCAGCCTTTGCCCAGCGCAAAGGCTTTGCCGTCGTCATCGACCCCGTCAGCCAGCGCGAGGCTAAGGCCGAGCTGGCCGACTATATCCGTGCCTTAGAGGAGGTACAGGGCTACCGCGTCTACACCGTCACCGACCGCTGGGGCGTGCCCGACAGCATCCGTGGCGCCCTGCAACGCCTGCACCAGCAGAAGCGTAGTCCCATCGTCGGTGCCGTCTTCATCGGCGACATCCCCGTGCCGATGATTCGCGATGCACAGTTTCTCACCTCGGCCTTCAAGATGAACCAGCGGATGCCGTGGATTGACAGCTCGGTGCCCAGCGACCGTTTCTACGACGACTTCGGACTGACGTTCCGCTTCCTGAAGCGCGACTCCCTGAAGCCCCACCTCTTCTACTACTCGCTGACCCACGAAGGCAACCAGCAGCTACACCCCGCCCTCTACACAGGACGCATACGCCCCACCGACTGTGGCGGCACGTCGCGCTACGAGAAGCTGCGCCAATACCTGCGCAAGGCCACCGAGGCCAAGCGCCACCCCGAACCGGTGCAGACCGTCTTCACCTATACGGGCAGCGGCAGTCTGAATGAGTCGCGTGTGGCTCATATCGACGAACAGCAGTCCATGCGTGAGCACTTCCCGCAGCTGGCTCAACGGCCGGGGGCTTTCAGCTATATGGACTACGGCGACGAGCGCTTCATCAAGCGCAAGCTGATGAACGAGATGATGCGCCCTGACCTGAGCATCGGTCTGATGCACCACCACGGCGACTACGACACGCAATACCTGACGAGCTACCCGAAGCCTTCGGGAACGGAACAGGCGCTGCAGTACCTGCTCTACAGCTACCGCAACCGGCTGCAGCGTGCCGCGCGCTACGGCGAGGACTTGGACAGCATCCGCCGCATGCTGACCGCCCGCGACCATCTGCCCGAGGCATGGCTGAAGGACGAGCCTACGCCAGAGAGCCAGCACCGCGACTCGCTCATGGAGGACTCGCTGAACCTGACGCTGAAGGACTTTGCCACCTACGGCTATCGTCCTAACTGCCGCGTGGCGATATACGACGCCTGCTACAACGGCGCCTTCCACAACGACGACTGCATCGCCAACGAATACATCTTCCAGCCTGGCAAGACCGTCTGCGGACTGGGCGGCACGGTCAACGTGCTACAGGACAAGTGGCCCGACCGCTATATCGGTCTGCTGGCTCACGGCGTGACCATCGGCGAGGTCAACCAGCTGCAGCCGGAACTGGAGATGCACGTCATCGGCGACCCCACCTTCCTCTTTGCCAACGAGGGCAACGGCGGCGAGACGCCCGACGAGCAGTGCCTGACGATGGCGCGTCAGGGCGACAGCCTGAGCGACGACCAGCTGCTGCAGACGCTGCGCACGTCACCCTACGCCCTGGTGCGGCTGCAGGCGTTCCGACTGCTGCAGGAGCGCAACAGCGACCGCCTGACGGAGGCTATCGAGACGGCATCGCACGACAACAGCGAACTGCTGCAGCGCTTCTCGGTGAACGCCATGCAGAAGAGCGGCGACCCGCGACTGGCACCGGCACTGGCACGCCTCATCGCCCAGAACAACACGTCGGCACGCGTGGCCTTCAACGCCTTGGAGGTGATACAGTTCTTCCCCGAGAAGGCCATCACCGAGGCCGTGGCGCATGCCCTCGACAGCATCCGTCCCTACGTGACATGGCCTGACGAATACGTCCAGAGCCGCACGGCGGCCGTCGCCAGGTACGCCGGCCGTTGGGCGAAGGAGACGGCCGACCTCGCCGCAGGCAAGATGCCCGAGAAACGCGCCATGAGACAGGCCGACATGATGAAGATATACCTCGCACCGTGGCAGGCTGAGGACGTGGCACGCTACACGGCCACCATCGGCCACCTGCCCGACCTGCAGCTCATGCTGCTCAGTTCGCTGGGCTGGCACCGTCTGGGCTACACGCACAAGGCCGTCAGTGCCGTCATCGAACAGATGACCCGCGACCCGAAGCTCACACCCGAGGTGCGCCACGAGGCCGTCAAAACCCTGAAACGACTAAAATAGAAAGTATATGAAAAGAATCATCCTTACCGCTGTTGCGACGCTCTGTGTCGCCATAACAACCGTGGCTCGCGACGGCTTTGCCATCGTCATCGACCCCGTGAGCTACCAGAAAGCACGCGCTGAGGTCGACGCCTACGCACGTGCCATCGAAGAGGTACACAACCTGAAAACCTACATCGTAGAAGACCGCTGGGGACAGCCCGACAGCATCCGCCAGCAGCTGCAGCGCCTGCACAGCCAGAAGACGGAACCCATTGTGGGCTGCGTGCTGGTAGGCGACATCCCCGTCGTCATGGTGCGCGACGGCCAGCACATGACGTCGGCCTTCAAGATGAACCAGAAGCAGCCGCGCTTCCAGTCGTCGGTACCCAGCGACCGCTTCTACGACGACTTCGCCCTGAAGTTCCGCTACATCGACCGCGACGAGGGAAAGCCTTACTTCTACTACAGCGTGGCTGCCGACGGCGACCAGCGCACGCACCCCGACCTCTACAGCGGCCGCATACGTCCTACCGACGCTGGCGGCACGTCGCCCTACGACAAGCTGAAAGCCTATCTGAAGAAGGCTACTGAGGCTAAGCGCCAGCCGCGCCGTATGCAGCAGCTCTTCTTCTTCAGCGGCCACGGCTACATCTCGGAGTCGAAGGTGGCACGCCTCGACGAGAAGGCTGTCTTCATGGAGCACTTCCCGGAGCTGAAGGACAACACGAACCGCATAGGCTACATGGACCACAGCGACCAGAACCCCGTCAAGGAGAAACTGATGAACGAGCTGATGCGCCCCGACCTCGACGTGGCCGTACTCCACCACCACGGCTACTGGGACACGGAGTATCTCAACGGCGTCGACCGCCCCTACACCGTCCGCGATGCCAAGACGTATATCATGCGCAACATCCGCGAACATGTCTATGCGGCCTATAAGAAGGGCAAGAATGCCGACAGCATCAAGACGGCACTCCTGGCACGCTTCGACCTGCCGGAGTCGTGGGCGGAGAACTGCCTGAGCGACTCGCTGGCACGGCTCGACTCGCTCTACGACGCCGCCACCGACCTGCACCTCGAGGACTTCCAGGTGTACGGCTACCGGCCTAACACGCCGGTGGTGGTCATCGACGCCTGCTTCTGCGGCTCGTTCCACCAGCCGGACTGCATCGCCAACGAATACATCTTCCAGCCCGGCGGCATCATCGCCGTACTGGCAAACACCGTCAACTCACTGCAGGACAAGTGGAGCGACCGTTTCATAGGACTGCTCAGCCAGGGGGGCTGCGTGGGCGACATGGCACGCTTCTCGACCTTCCTCGAGTCGCACGTCATAGGCGACCCCACCTACCGCTTCGCTACGGCTAAGGGCACGCCCGACATCGACCACCTCATCCTCGCCGGCAAGGCTGCCGACTGGCGCCGACTGCTGAAGAGCGGCACCCCCGAACAGCGCACGTTAGCCATCGACCGCCTGCAGCAGTTGGGGGCTATCACCAGCCGGGAACTGCTCAGCCTCTACGAGACATCGCCCTACGCCATCGTCCGTTTCCAGGCCATGCGCTCCATCGTCGACTGTCATGACGACAACACCATCGCCCTGCTGCAAAAGGCGGCACAGGATGCCAACGAACTGATACAGCGCTTCGCCGTGAAGTACATCGGACAGAGCGGCGACGAGCGCCTGCTGCCGGCACTGATGACGCTCTCGATAGCCAACAACACCAGCGACCGCGTGGTCTTCGACGCCGGACAGGTGATGCCGGCCTTCACCAAGGAGGCACTGCTCAAGGAGTTCGCACGACAGTTCGACACGCCTGCCGTGCAGTACATCCGCAAGGACTCCATCCGCAACGTCATCGAGAAGGCCATCGTCAGCAACGCCACGAAGATTGCCGACGACGTGGCCGCCTGCCTCAACGACACCGTCAGCGCCAAGGAGCGACGCCTCAGCCTGCGTGCCACACGCAACATCGCCGTACACCACCTCGTGCCGCAGCTACTGGACTATGTCCAGACGAAGGCTGACGAGGAGATGCAGCTGCTCATCATCGAGGCGCTGGGATGGCACCCGCTGACCTGTCAGCGACAGCTCATCGGCGACGCCATGCTGGCCATCAACAAGGATGCAAGGTACAGCGAGGACGTGCGCAACGAAGCCTTAAAGACCTACAACCGCCTCTATGCGAAATAATCTTCTCGTAGCACTACTCGTGGGCGTCCTCGGCATCGTGCCGGCGGACGCCCAACGTATAAAATTCCGGGCCGCCAAGCCGCTGCCGGAAGGGGGGCTGCCGGCGGCCGTCGACAACTCCAAGCTGAAGTTCTTCCCACCGGTCATCGACCAGTTAGGAGGCTCCTGCGCACAGGCTGCCGGCATCGGCTATATGTTCACCTACGAGATGAACCGCCTGCTCGACCGCGACGCCTCGGCATCGGCCGACAACCGCCTGAGCTACCAGTATGCCTGGAACATGGTCAACGACGGACAGGATCAGGGCGGCTTCGTCCAGCAGGGACTGATGCTGGCCAAGCAGTACGGCATGATGACCGAAGCCGACTACGGCCTGCATTTCCTCTTCAAATGGGCTACGGGCTACGACCGCTACCTGCACGCCATGCGCTACCGCACGGAGCATATCTACGAGTACGACGACAGCATACCGCTGATGAAGCGATACCTCTACGACCACGGCGACGGCAGCAGCAGCGGCGGCATACTCACCTTCTCGGGACAGTCGACGGGATGGACCATCGACAGCCACTACGACGGCCCGTCGCTCACGGGCTACCACTCGCTGCTCACCAGTCTGGCCTCCGACGGCTCGCACGCCATGACCATCGTGGGCTACGACGACACCGTAGGCTATACCGACGCCGACGGACGGCGACACGACGGCGCCTTCATCGTGGTGAACTCCTGGGGCTCGTGGTGGCAGGACAACGGACGCTTCTACCTGCCCTACGACTTCTTCCGCGACCCGCAGGTCAAGAACCTGCAACTGAGCAACACCGTCAACGGCGTCAGTGTGACGACCTACGACCCTAAGGTGGTGCTGAAGCTCACCATCGACTATACGTCACGCGACGACCTGCGCTATGCCGTGGCGGCTACCGACGACCGCCAGCGCCGGCAACCCCGCGAACAGCATTTCCTCCAGGCTTTCAGCAACAGTGGCGGCGACCTGCCCATGCGCGGGCCGCAGTTCGGCAGCGAGATAGAGATAGCCCTCGACATCACGAAGCAGGCCGAAGCCATAGCACAGCCGCAGCAGTATTTCCTGAACGTCATACGCTCCTTTGGCGGCACCAGGAAGGGCGAGGGACGGCTCGTCGCACTATCGGCCATCGACTACCGCAGCGGCCAGCCCGTGGAATATGTCTGCCGCGACACGCTGCCCGCCAAGCTGGCCGACGGCTACAACTACTTTGCCGTGCCGCTGACGCCGCGCTTCACCGTGCCGGCCTCGCCCCTGCGCTATGCCGACGCCACGGGCAACCTCTCTGACGACACTTACCTGATACGGACTGCCGACGGACGACACGCCAAGGTGCGCTTCTCGACGCCCGACGCCGCCAACCAGACCATCACCATACGCTACGAAACGAAAGAATGAAAAGACTGCTCAACATACTGACAACAACGCTGCTGCTGGCAGCCTGCGCCACCGACAACGCCGACAACGGCATCGTCAGCGAGGGACTGCTCACCATACCGAACGTCGCCGACCAGTGGACCTACGTCTCGCTGACCGAGGGGCGCGTCGTGGGCACCTGCAGCCTGACAGACACCGTAGCACAGCGCCAATGGGCCATGCGCACGGACTGGGACCTGGCCACCTGCAACGGCATGATACGCACCAACGGAGGCGACTCTGGCCGCGGACAGGGTGCCGCCGCCGTCAGCACCCAGGGCTACGAGGAGACGGATGCCGCCCTGCCCGCCCCCTACGTCACCGACCGCGACAGCGTGGGGGTGTGGTAAGGCGCCGCTTATTCGTCCACGAAACACCCAAAATACCGTTTCGTGGACAAATAGACGCCGCTTATTCGTCCACGAAACGCACAAAACACCGTTTCGTGGACAAATAAAGCGCCAAAACATTTGGCTGATTCATGTTTTTTTTGTTATTTTGCAGCCAGAAACCAAAGTCAACATTCCGTATGAGTACAATTATTGGCCGCAAAAAGGAAATCGAAGAGCTGATGACTATCTATCGCAAGAAACAGGCACAGCTCGTGGCCGTCTATGGTCGTCGACGTGTAGGCAAGACCTACTTGATAAGAGAACTGTTCAAAGACAAGTTCGCCTTCTATCATACAGGAGTCTCACCTCTGGAATTGGAGGGGACAAACCTGCTGGAAGCCCAGCTGACGACATTCCACTCCAGCTTGCAGCTCTACGGGGCTCAATACAAATCGAAGCCCAAGGACTGGATCGAGGCATTCGACCGGCTGAGGGACTTGCTCATAGAGAAGGGTGAGCACGAACGGGCGGTCGTCTTCATTGACGAGATGCCCTGGATGGATACGCCACGCTCAGGATTCATCACGGCTTTCGAGCATTTCTGGAACGGCTGGGCATCAGGACAGGACAATCTGATGCTCATCGTTTGCGGCTCTGCCACCTCATGGATACAGGACAACCTCATCAACTCATACGGCGGACTCTACGACAGGGTGCATGCCGAGATTCAGCTATCGCCGTTCACGCTACACGAAACAGAGGAGCTGCTGAAGCTGCAGGAGGTAACCCTCTCGCAATATGACATCCTGCAGCTCTACATGGCTGTCGGTGGCATTCCGATGTATCTCAGCTATGTACAGCCCGGCTACAGTCTGGCGCAAACCATCGATAACCTCTACTATAACAAGCGGGCCAAGCTGAAAGAAGAGTTCGAGCGTCTGTTCGACTCTATCTTCAGAAATCCTGCACCCTACAAGACTGTCATCCGGCTGCTTGCCAAGCGTCAGAGCGGATACAGCCGCGAAGAAATATCCAAGATGTCGGGAGTGGCCTCGGGCAAGTCACTGACAATGATCCTGCGGGCTTTAGAGGCAAGCGACTTCATAGAATACTACAAACCCTTCGAGAATAGCCGTCGTCAGATGATGTATCGTTTAGTTGACCCCTTCTGTCTGTTCTATCTCGACCAGGTAGAGGGACGCCATAGAGGGGAGAACTTCTGGCGCGACAATGAGCACCATGCTACGCTGAGTACGTGGAGAGGCCGCGCCTTCGAGAATGCCTGTCTGAGACACACTGGCCAAATCAAGACCGCTATGGGTGTCGGCGGGGTCAGCTCCGAGGATTCGCCCTGGACCCTACAGGGACAGGAAGGACAGAAAGGAATGCAGATAGACTTGATTATCTGTCGTTCCGACCGTGTGGTCAATCTTTGCGAGATGAAGTTTGTCAACACGGAGTTCGAGGTCAAGAAGGATTATGAGGAAACGCTCAGAAGGCGTATCAACTGGATGACGGGACACGTCAGCAGTCGCCACAACGTCCAGATGACACTTGTCACCACCTACGGTCTGAAATATGGCCTGCATAGCGGCATCTTTCAGCGTGTCGTCACACTTGAAAGCCTGTTTGCCTTTTAGAAAACACGTATCCGCGTCAGTCCGCTGCAAACTGAACAAAAAGTGGCGACGAGTCGTGATGGCTAACAGTGGTCGCTCCGCTCAAAATCACAAGAAAATTTGATTCAAAATCATACAAAATCTTTTAAATCTTCAAATCTTTGTTCATTATATTCATTATTAAATTCGTGTAATTCGTGAAATTCGTAGTTCAATATGCACATACAAAATCTTTTAAATCTTCAAATCTTTGTTCATTACAAAAAGAATTGCTGTAATTTGTTTCGGAAAGCAATGAGAAAGAATTAGAATAATCTGTCTAAGATACTGTCGCTCGAAAGAAAAAACAAAAAAAACTGTTTTTTGTTTTGTTCTTTGCTCACTTATTCGTATCTTTGCATCGCGCTAAAAGTAAAACGCTAAAAGTAAAACGCTAAAGGTGAAATGACATTAAACATCAAAAGGAGAAGGAGACTATGATAAAGAAAAGCAAAAAAAGCCAAAATCCCTTTGTTTACGAGGGGTACGAGGGACCAGACTATTTCTGTGACCGCACCGTTGAGACAGAAAAGCTGATTGCGAACCTGACAAACGGCAGAAACACGACGCTGATTTCACCCAGGAAAATTGGCAAGACAGGACTGATCCGCCATACTCTAAATCAGATAAAACAGCAGAACAAGGATGCCGTATGCATCTATGTCGACATTTTCCATACATGTAACCTACACGACTTCATACAGGCTTTAGGACGAGCTATCATCGAGGAGAAGTTATCAGTTAGCCGGGGAGCACTTGACAAGGTGCTCAAGTTCTTCAGTCTGTGGCGACCAACGGTATCACTCGACCCCGTCACGGGCGCGCCCACCATCTCCGTTACCTTTGAGCGTTCAGACACGGAATACACACTGAAAAGCATATTTGAATACCTGAAGAACAGCGGCAGGGAAGTGTTTATAGCCATTGACGAGTTTCAGACCATCGCTGACTACCCCGAGCAAGGCACCGAAGCTCTGTTGCGTTCATACATACAGTTTATTCACAATGCGCACTTCGTGTTTTCTGGCAGCAAGCTTCACCTGATGGCAGAGATGTTTGCCTCGCCAAAACGTCCTTTCTATCAAAGCACAGACACCATCAGTCTCGAACCGCTTCATGAAGAAATCTATTATGATTTCGCCTCACGTTTCTTCAAGGCGAAGAAGGGATCGATAGCTACAGACGTATTCCGTCAGCTTTACGAACAGTTCGACGGCTATACCTGGTACATGCAGTCTGTACTTAACAGACTTTACGAGAGCGAAATGCATGTGACGGACTACCAGCAGGTGAGGGATACCATATTAGGAATTATAACCGACAAGTCCAGCCAATATGAAACGCTGATGAATTTTCTTACCAGCAACCAGTTACAGCTTCTTAAAGCCATCGCCCTTGAAGGCCGGGTAGCACAACCGCAAGCACACGAGTTCTTACAGAAGTATGAATTGCCGAGCGCAAGCAGTATCAAGAAATCGCTCGATGTGCTGAAGGAGAAAGAGCTGGTCTACAAGTCACAGGACGGCTTTATGGTCTACGACCGTTTCCTCGACCTGTGGCTGAAGCGAACTTTTTACAGGTAATGCAATATATATCAAATCTATTACAATGCCACCGCCTCGAGATGAAGCGGTGGCATTATTCTTACCAATTATTCATTTTGCATTATTTAATTTGCATAATTCAAAACAAATAATTACCTTTGCACCGTCAATTCAACAAACGGTGTTATGGAAAATCCCTTTATCGTAGTCGGCAAGATCAAGCCCGAATATTTCTGCGACCGTCAGGAAGAGAGCCTGCGGTTAGTGCGCCAGACAACAAACGGTGCCAATACCGTCATCGTGTCACCACGGCGTCTTGGTAAGACAGGACTCATCGAATATTGTTTCGATAAACCTGCGCTGAAACAGCACTACATTACGATGTTTGTCGACATTCTGCGCACGTCCAGCCTTAACGAACTGATCTATATGTTAGGCAAGACGGTGTTTGAGACCATTGGCACACGCAGCCAGCGGCTGATGAAGCTGATGGTGACGACGCTCAAGACGCTGAATGGACATTTCGGCTACGACCCCGTCAGCAACACCCCCACGTTCGACATCAGACTGGGCGACATTACCAATCCCGTCTATACCTTAGAGGAGATTTTTGCCTGTATTGAACAGGCCGACAAGCGGTGTATCATTGCCATTGACGAGTTTCAGCAGATTGTCAACTATGCAGAGAAGAACATCGAGGCTCTGCTGCGCACGCACATCCAGCACTGCAGCAATGCCAACTTCATCTTCTCGGGCAGCGAACGACATATCATGAACGAGATGTTCCTCGACACGGCGCGCCCCTTCTACAACAGTGCAGACATGATGATGCTGAAGCCCATAGCCGAGGATAAGTACCTGGCTTTTGTGCAGCACCACTTCAACGCTGGTGGCAAGGCCATCGACGACGACGCCATACACACAGCCTATCAGGTCTTTGAAGGAAACACCTACTACCTTCAGAAAACATTTCGGACGCTCTTCTCTGAAACAGAAGCAGGACAAGACGTAGGAAAGCAGCAGGTGGAGGACGTCATTACGCAGATGATAGCCGACAACAACCATCGCTACGGAGAAGTTCTGTCACGTCTGACTCTCGCGCAAAAGGAGCTGCTCAATGCTGTTGCTGCCGAAGGCCGCGCCCGCCAGATTACGTCGGGGGCCTTTATCCGTCGGCATCATCTTCAGTCGGCAAGTAGCGTACAGGCAGCCTCCAAGAAGCTGCTGTCCTATGGACTGTTGTCGTCAGAGGATGGAGAGTACTACATTGACGACCAGCTGATGCGTCAGTGGCTACTGCGTTAGTCGGCTACCGCCTCAACCACCGTCACGACACCATCGGCGACGCGGAAGCGGACGTCGCGACCAGCAAAGGGCATGCCGTAGAGGCGCTGCGGGTCGTCGTGGTAGCGGGGACGAGGGTCTTGAGCCAGCACCTCGCGCAGGGCTGTCAGTTCGTCGGCCGTGAAGAGGCGGGCGACATCGGCAGAGATGACGACGTCGAGGGGTTGCCAGGCATGGGTGTCGACGAAACCGCTGCGGGCATCGGGATGGGCATCGGCATAGGCCACATAGGGTTTGACGTCGTAGATGGGCGTGCCGGCCATCAGGTCGGCACCGAGAACGTGGATGACGGGACCGAGGTCGGGCGTCAGCTCCACCTTATTTATATATACGCACGAGAGTCCTAAGCGGTTGGGACGGAAAGGCGAGCGCGAGGCAAACACCCCGACCCGCTCGTTGCCACCCAAGCGGGGCGGACGGACGGTGAGTCCACGGCCCTCGTCGTTGGCCGAGAACTCCCAGATAAGCCAGAGATAGTCGAAGGCCTCCAGCCCCCGGACAGCCTCCTCCTGACGATAGGCGGGGGTGAAAACAACACGCCCGGGGAGCGACGCGGCCAAGCCGCTCTGACGGGGCAATCCGAACTTCGACGTCAGCGGCGAGTGGAAAAATGCAACAGGTTGGATATTCATCGTTGCAAAAGTAATAAAAAAATTTGGAGAAAACAAAAATAGTTTGTACTTTTGCATCATCGGACTAATACTATTAACCCAACCTACATGAAATTCATCATTCTGACACTGGCACTTCTCTTCAGCACCTTCACGGTGAAGGCGGATGACAGCTATAAAAACTCGAAAGAATACCTGACGCTGCGCGACTCGATGCGCAACGCCTTCAACCGCGGCGACAGCGCCCGCTTCTTCCCTGCACTGAACGCCCTGCAAGACTACCTGCTGAAGCAGGACGACCCGCACGCCTACTACACACAGCGCTGTAACGAGATAGTATTCCTGATGAACCGACAGCGCATCTTCGAAGCCTACAAACTGGCACGCCAGTTGGCAAACGAGCTGAGAGAGAAGAAGCTGGACAAGGAGATGTATATGGCCTACAACATGCTCGGCCACCTGAACCGCTACTGCGGCAACAGAGAGACGGCTAAGGAGAATTTCCGCCAGGTGATACGCATGATGGAGAAGGCCGGCTACTACGAGAGTATGCCGCCGATATACATGAACATTGTGAACGTCTCGCTGAGCGACGATCCCGAGGAGGCGCGCAAAATGCTGGAGAAAGCCAAGGAGATAGCCGAGACATACGCACCCGACCGGGTGTTTGACATCGAGACGCGCCAGACGTTGAGCTACTTCAACAGCGGCGACATTCCCGCCTTCCTTGAAGGCTACAAGAAATACCGCGAGGGCGTGGCCGAGGGAAAGACCAGCGTCCACGGCCGCAATGTGGACATCTGCTACGAGAGTCTGCAAGGGAACGTCGACAAGGCTGTTGCCATGGCCTATGACGCGCTGGGCGACGAGGCTCACGAGACGGCCACCATCATCTACGAACGGGCAGGCCGCTGGAAGGATGCCTACGAGTCGCTGAAGAAACAGACGACGGCCAAGGACTCTGTCAACAACGTCATCCTGAGCAACTCGATGCAGGGGTTCCGCGACGAGATGACGGTGTACGACATAGAGCGCCAGGCGGCCCGGACGCGCATCATCACACTGGCCATCATCATCCTGCTGCTGCTGATGCTCATCACGGCATTGGTCTACATCAGCTACACGCGCTATCGCTATATGAAGGAGCTCAAGCAGGCCTATGAGCACGCGCTGGAGTCGGACAAGCTGAAGGATGCCTTCATCCGCAACATGAGCCACGAGGTGCGCACACCACTGAACGTCATCGCAGGCTTCGCCCAGGTGCTGGCCAACCCCGACCTGAGTCCCGACGCCGAGAAGCGCAAGGAGATGGCTCAGGTCATACAAAAGAACAACTACCTGATAACGAGTCAGATTGACGAGATGATAGAGCTGGCGCTGAACGAGTCGGCTGCCGACACCAAGAAAACAGACAGCGTTGCCGTCAACGACTTGCTGCACAAACTGGCAAAAGAGAAGGAGCTGTTTGTCTCAGCAGGTGTCGCCATAAACATCAGCACGACGCTGGCCGACGACTACGCCATCACCACCAACCGCGAGATGCTGCGGCGCGCCATCATCACACTGATTGACAACGCCATCAAATACACAAGTAAGGGAACGATAACCCTGGGAGCGACGGCCAGCGACGGCCAGCTGGAACTGAGTGTCGAGGACACTGGCTGCGGCATACCGCCGGAAGAGGCCGACCACATCTTTGAGCGCTTCGTCAAGCTGAACACCTTCAAGGAGGGCATCGGCCTGGGACTGCCGCTCTGCCGGAAGATCATCTCACGCCTGGACGGCACCATCAGCTTAGACACGAGCTACAAAGAGGGAGCACGGTTCGTCATCAGACTGAACATTGGTTAACTGAACTTTCCCACCCCTAAAACCTTTTAAGAACCACTAATTTCACTAATTACACGAATTTAATAATGAACAAAGATTTGAAGATTTAAAAGATTTTGAGCCGACAGACGACAAAGACTACACTATAATGAACTACGAATTACACTAATTACACGAATTTAATAATGAACAAAGATTTGAAGATTTAAAAGATTTTGAGCCGACAGACGACAAAGATTACATTATAATGAACTACGAATTTCACTAATTTCACTAATTGAATAATGAACCACTAATTTCACTAATTTGCTACGCGCAGTGCTCCGTAATTATTATTATGGAAATTACGGCCAAAATTATGATTATTACGGAAATTCGTTTCTCAACAAATGCCCTGACAGGGCTTATTATTTCTAATTTGTCGAGACAGATTATTTCTAATTGTTGGAACAGATTATTCTAATTCTTTCTCATTGTTTTCCGATACAAATTACGGCCATTCTTTTTGTA
>Ga0256405_10002850_pt1 | contig 37642 bp, 44 predicted proteins | sample RumenRJG_02DNA_FD_189096 | JGI IMG/M metagenome (GOLD analysis project Ga0256405, IMG submission 189096) | Bovine rumen microbial communities from Lethbridge, Alberta, Canada - RJG_02 | ecosystem: Host-associated > Mammals > Digestive system > Stomach > Rumen | place: Canada: Alberta...
GGATTTTATATGCTTGATAAGACCATACCAGCTGACGTTATACCCTTCTTATACCTTTACATGCAGCAACTGATACGAGCACATGCAGTCGCCATCGACTAAAGTGTGATGTGTGTAGCATATATAAGTCACTCTTTGTGTTAAACTTATATTGCTACCTATTGTAGTCATCATTGTTTTTCCATTTGTTTACCCTGGTATATTTACCAGGGTTTGTTTTTGCTCCGTATTTATTGGTCTATAATATAAGAAAATACTATACAGGAGCTATCATGATTACTAAACTCATCAATGCATTTAAACGCAAGAATTATCGGCTGTACGATACCGGCGACTACAACGTTAATCTGTTCGGTATACGCAATACAGTAGATAAGGATTCTAATGCCTTCAATGATACGTTAGGTATTTTATATACCATTCGTGGTGAGTTCCGGTTATTTACATGTGCGGGAACTACAGACCCAGGTACTGTATCACGTACATGTCCTGTCAACCCTGCGGGAACTGCGATACTGCCTTTGGGTCAATACGTCAAGGCTTTCAAGTTAGGGTTCCATAAGGGTAAGTATCCAGCTCTGGTACAAAACGTTCCATTACCACTGTACAGGGATAACAACAAAGACGGCAAGCTTGACTTTACCAACCTGCAGGAACCGGCAATGTGCGGTATTAACTTCCATAGGGCTAATGCCAACCATACATCGGTGCAGGTTGACTCGTGGTCGGCAGGCTGTCAGGTCGTTGCAAACCCTATAGACTTTGGCAAGATAATGCAGATTATCTATGAGTCTGCAGCCCGTTATGGTGATAAGTTTACGTACACTCTATTTAGTGATAAGGACGTGTATTAGGAGAACTGATGGATATCGAGTTTTTTACTAATGTAATATGGTATGCATCAGGGGGGCTATTGTGTACTGTTACATCATTTTTTGCAATTGGTTGGCGTAGTTCTCGTTTACGCTATAATACCTGTAGACGTGTTGAGTACGCCATATTGGCAGGTATTGGGAGTTTTGGATTAAACTGGGTAGTACATAGGTTTTTCCCAGAATACTTCATAGCCAGTGACTCTGTACCAGTAGGAATTTTGACAGGATTTTTAGGTATCTCACGCACTTTGCAGATAGTAGCAAAGAAGCTTGGGATAGAAACAGATGTATGTATTCGTCGTCAGAAAGGAGATTCTACAGATGTATAGTCACAAATCACCAATGGTAATTCACAGAGTAGTAGAGATTGTCACAGTATCAATCGAGTTTTTATTGGCATTTTTCTGTTTATCATCTGGTATGATTTCAGTATATGCCGGGCTTGTCGTTATGTGTTTTATGATAAACACGTTATATGACCATTACCATTTGGGGTGATTATGTTTTTCGATAAATTGATGGGGTGGTTCGCAGTTCTCTGTTTCAGTGCTGGTTTCTTCTGTGGCTGTCAGGTACAGAGTTTCATTGATTCATCAAAATACAATGACCTTGTACAGACAATACAGAATAATACAGAGGAAGCCAGGAAGAAACAGCTCGATACCACACAGCGTCTGATTAGTGTTATAACCGCTACGGATAAGGAGACTTTAAATGCTGAAGACAGTATCCATACTGACTATACTGCTCTTATTGACAGGCTGCAGTACCAGAGTGATACCACAGGCAGTGGAGACGAAGCCGATAATACCGGAGCTTCCAGCGAGGTTACAGCAACCTGCAACTGTAGGAAATATGCAGAAAGCAGACGAGCTTATGACAAACTTCAAAAAGACATACTTACAATAACACGTGATTGCGACATCACAGCAACACGTTATAATGAGTTGTTGAAATTGTGTCTGGAGACACGCACGCTACTGAATCAGTGAGGGGATTATGCAGGTAGATGAGAAACAATGGCCAGATATTGCACACGATATAGCAATGCTGTCTGTTCCTACAGATGGTGCTGCTACATATTCTGCAGCTGATATCGCACGTACACACGGCTTATCATTAGAATCGTTTAATGAGCTGCTGAAGCTATCATCATTTCAGATGCTCGTAGCTAACGAAGTACGACGTATCAAAGAGCTGGGACCACAGGCTGGTGCACGCATACGTGCTGAGGCCATGGCAATACGCCTGCAGGAAAACCTGTTTGTTAAAGCTACAAGCAACGAGCTTGATGACGACCTGTCAATTAAGCTGCTGGGTATGTTACTCAAGTCAGCAGGTCTTGAGCAGCCACCTGAGGTTGTAAAAGCACAGGCACAGGCTAATACTGTGAACATTGCGTTCAATATACCAAAGCTTAATAATCCTAAACTTAAACATTTAATGTCACAGCCACAGGTTAATGTAATTGACGTAGAGGGGTAATATGTTAAGAGATCACATTAGACCGTTGAAGCATCATTGTTCTGGTATTCCTAAGAATATCAGAGACGCGCTCAATCAGCTACAGGCCGGAGATAAACGCTATCTTGAATCGGCTTTAGAGCTTTACGAGAAGCTGGCAAAACAGTTAGAAAGCTATGAGAAATTGGGGGACGCACGCTGTCCAGTTGAGAAGGAAGAGCACGCAGCTGAGATATTCGCTCATCAGATTGTTGACCTTGCCTTTATTCACAATGCTATTGCAAGCTCAGGCTATCAGATTGGCGACTTCCCATACAATGACTTAGCTGATAAGATTTTCGACAAGGCAGAAGCGGAGTCAGAAAATGACAGCAATAGCGGACTTTAATTACATACCATCACCTACAGGTGTAAAGTTTCACGAGAGCGATGCATTTGTGAAACTTGTTGACGGGCCATTCGGCTCAGGCAAAACCTGTATGATTATGAACGACGCAAAGTATTACTGTCTTTCACAGGCTCCTGCGTCTGATGGCGTACGTTATACACGTATAGGTGTAGTGCGTGGAACCTATCCAGAGTTGACGTCAACGACACGTAACTCTATACTAGAGGTGTTTCCTGAGAAGTTCGGTACCGTGCGTTCAGCCGGCTCTCCTATTCTCGGACACTACCGGTTCCCCGTTGGCGATGGACCATATGATTATTTAGCAGAGGGTAGGCCATGGCATGAAGGCGATGGCACTATAGCCGATGTGGAGTTTGCCCTGCAGGCTTTACAGACAGCACAGGACGCTGAAAAAATCAAATCAGCTAACTGGACTTTTGCAATAATCAACGAGGCCACGTCTGTTGATTACGAAGTGTTTACTGCTATACTTGGCCGTATTGGTCGTTATCCAACGGAGAACATGGGTGGTTGTACCTATGCGGGCGTACTCATAGATACCAACCAGCCACCTCAGGGGCATTGGTTATTAGCGTTATACCATAACACGCCTTCAAACTATATGATATTGCACCAGCCACCTGCTGCTTTTAAACACATCGATGACCAGGGTAATATTACGTATGAGGTTAACACGGAAGCTGAGAACCTGCGTAACCTTGGTGCCAAGAAGAAACCAGATGATTTTATTACGTGGCCTAAAGAAGAGCAGGAGAAGTTCCTACACGCTAAAGGTATAGATTATTACCGCAATCAGATAGAAGCTTACAAACTCAGGTCACGTACAGACCTTATAGATTCACTGTTCTGTATGCTTGACGTACCGCTCAAAGACGGTAAGCCTGTGTTCCCACTGTTTAGTATGGACTCGCATGTATCACGTAGTCCTATCGGTGTGACACCATACAAGACCGTTATCGTAGGCTACGATACCTCTGGTATTCATCCGGCCGCAGTATTCATGCAGGAGCAGGGCAGTCAGTGGGTTATTCTTGATGAACTGTATGGCGAAGATATGGGTATGGAAGCGTTCATTGAGCAGGCATTTTTGAAACTTGTCGCCGAAAAATACAGCACAAATACTATAATAATATCATGTGACCCCGCCAATGCACGTGATAGTTATACAGGTCTTTCACCTAGTCAGCACTTGCAGGAACACGGGTTCCAAGTAACACTACCAAAAACAAACGACCCTAAGACTCGTTTGCGTGCAGTAGATATTTTACTTAACAAGCGAGCTGGAGGTTTACTTATATCCTGTAACTGCGACCTGCTGGTTAAAGCAATGCAGGGCGGATATAGGTACAAGAAGCTTAATCTGTACGGTAGTGTAGAAGAAGCTTATGATCCAAAACCTGAGAAAAACAAGTACTCACATGTAGCAGATGCATTACAATATGCTTGCTTGTGTGTACAGCGTGACGATTTTATGACATATGATGCACGACCTGCTATACAACAGGTAACACGTAGGCGTGGCGTATTGCGGAGAATTATGTAATGGAACAGAGCAAGATAAGTAATAACGGTGTTTACGACTACGCACGTGACAATATAGAATTGCCAGTTGCATCGTTAGATAAGATTGCCAGGATTGTAATATCCAGGTTCAATGAGGCAGCACGATGGCAAGGTATGGAACTGGTAGGCAGTAAAAGCCTTAAAGAGGTAATGCGTGACTGCTATGAACAGTACAATGGTATTTTGTGTCCTGCAGACCGAGAGATAGTAGATGAGCTGGGTGTTAACGCCTATGTGAATATCACAGCTATGAAGTCAGGACTTGTACAGTCTTATCTGTTAGAAAGTCTTGTACACTCAAATCAGATACCTTGGGCTATTGAACCTACACCTGTAGTTTCATTGTCCCGTGAAAACGAAGAGATTGCAGTACAGGAGCTTATGGCTACTATGCAGGCAAGCCAGGGTACGGAGCTTGACCTTATCTCACTTGCACGCAATATCAAAGATAATCTTATGCGTGCTGAGCAGGACCATGCTAAGACATGTGCAGAGAATATGGAGCGTTTAATCACTGACCAGTGCATGGAAGGCGATTGGAATAACGCAATGTATTCATTCACCGCTGACTTTACTATCTATCCATTTGCCGTGTTACAAGGCCCTGTACCTGTAGTACGTGCACGTCCTGTCTGGAAGGGTAATACTTACACTATTAAGCAGGAAGTGTTCTATGAGTTTAAGTCAGTATCACCTTGGGATTTCTGGTACAGTCCTGACAGTCCAGATACACAGCGTGGTACAGGTGTTTTCGTTCGCCAGCGTTGGACAAGACGTCAGCTGTTAGACGCTATGCGTCTGCCATCATACAATGCTGACGCTATTAAGACAGTACTTGAGGAAAGCTCACGCGCAGATTATATTTTCCGTTGGCTCTCTGAAAATCCTGAACAGCCTGACGACAAGATACTGCAGTGGAACGATTGCACAGCTACCATTGATGTTCTAATCCATTACGGATACTTCAGAGGCTCTGAATTAAGAGATTATGGTATCACAGATGTAGAAGACATTGAGTTCTACAATGCACAGATAACGGTAATCGGTAAGCATACAATTCAAGTAATGGTGCAGAAAAATCCTAATTTGAATATCAGACCGATATTTACTTCATCGTTCTATAAGACACAGAACAGGATACCGTCATTTAGTATTGCACAACGTGTACGTGATGTGGAGCGTGCATACATGAGTTCATTACGTTACCTTATGATGAACGCATATAATGCATCAGGTCCTATCACAGAGGCAGATTATACACGTCTTGCCAAGTATATGAGTAACGAAGATATCAACAAGATAGTACCTAATACTATATACCTTGCTTCAGCAGACGTGCCTACTGCTAACCCTGCACTGCGATTCTACACAGTACCATCAGCTATGCCACAGTATCAGAGCCTGATGACCTACTTTATGGACTTAGCCGACAAGGTTACTAACATACCTGCAGCACTGCATGGTACAGCCGTTGGCTCTGGTGCAAACAGAACTTTCCGTGGAGCAGCAATGCTTCAGGGTAATGCTGTTAAAGCTATTCAGGCATCAGTGGCTAACATTGACCAGTATATATTCAAACCTATGGGCGAGCTTCTGTACAACTACAATATGGTGTACTCAGATGATGATTCTGTAAAAGGCGATTGTAAGATTACAGCATGCGGTGCTACAGGTCTTATGCAGCGTGAGATTAACAGACAGAACTCATATGAGATTCTGCAGCTCGTTGGTTCAGCTGGTCAGCAGATTATGCAGTTACCTAAAGGTACTGAGATTATTACGTGGGCACTTAAGAATGTACTTGGCAATATGGGTATCCCTAAGGACCTTTTGAACGCTAAGGATAGTATGCCTGGTGGTGTTCCTCAGCAAGATCCAATGCAGCAGGCACAGGCCCCAGAGGGTCAAAGTATTCAAACTGGTACTGAACTTGCAGGTTCTTGACCGTAATATGTATCATTTTTGACCTATAATATACAATGTGTATTTAACTTTCATATATAATATGATATAGAGGTGACTTATGTTAGACGGTGTACAATTATCCATTGGCGATACTGTGTACGTACTTGGCATTGGCTATGGTAGTGTATATTCAGTATCCAGCGATGGCTCATTCAAAGTTAAAATTGGTCGTTCTATCCAGGAATACCGTGACGGTGGTATGATTGGTAATGTACGTAAAGTGTACTGGCACGACCCATTGTTCATTGTACCGCCTAAGGATGCTACTCTGTGGGCAGCGTTCAAGGAGCAGGCGTTATACAATTATGAACTTACTCTGAAATTACTTAGTGGTAAGTTCAAGGTACCACAGGTAGATAAAGATGAATAATGTATGGTATGAACTCAAGTGGTATTTCCTTGAGAAACTAAACTGGTGTCACCCTTCAGACAGGAATAACAAGCCTAAGAAGGATACTCTGTTTTATACCCTGTACTGCTGGTTATTCTATCCAATCCCATGGATGGAGCCTGTGCCTTGCTGGTGCTGTGCTTCAGTACGTGGAATTATTTATGGTATTATAATCGGCTTTAGCTTAGGATATTTTGTATCATGAATTGTAATATAACTACAGGCTATGTCCCTGGCTCATCAGTCACACCTAGTGGTACATGTCTTGTACCATCACCTGGCAAGGTTATTTTATTCTCGCCACAGACTATTGCTGGTACCGACAGAAGTGCTACATTCACAGTGCTCCCAGGAACTGGCGTACTCATTGACGCATACAACATGGTTCCAGACTTAAGCATCTACGTCAACCGCGTGGTTGTTACATCTGAGTGTATTACACAGGGTTGTGCATGCACAGGTCTTGATATGAAAGCTGCTGCCGGTTCAACACCAGAAATTGTATACCGTAACCGTATGAACATCGGTAATAGTGCAAGCTACTGGACTCTTGTTTCATTCTCAGACGAGAAGAAGAAATCACGTAATCAGTTGCTTATCACATTACCAGGCACATACGAGCTTGAACTCGAAGATGCTGCACAACAGCTTGGCGATATGGAAGTAGAATACCAGTCATTCAAACTGTCTGACGTTGGTCACTTACCTGATTCATATTACGGGGGTATCGCATAATGGCAGTTGCAAGAAGTATACCTACTCCTATATTTGATGTCTTATCATCTAGGGTAGAAAGCCCAGTGTTCTTCGTTGAGCCTGGTGAGATAGCACAGGTACAGGCTTTTGGCTTTGCCTGCAGAAAAGCTAAGCTGTCAGAGTCTGAGCGTTCTGTTCCTCAGATCGCTACACTCGAACAGGTTATGTTTAAGGAAGCAATTAAAGATGTTGCTACTACTGTAATGCAAGGTTCATGTGCTTGTACTAAACTGTATAATAAGGCCACAGAGATATTGGCAACTGAGCCAGTTATGCTTTGTGGTAATTGTGTACAGATTAGTGCTTCTAATAATCATTTGCTGATTAACACACCTGGTGCATATCGTTTTGTATTAAATGACGTGACTGCACTTACTAATGTACAGGTGTTCATTAGAACCTTTACCCACAATGAGTTCACTTGGGACTCTAGTTTATTCATAGGAGAACGTTTATGAGTTGCGCAGATTCAGGCCCATTTGATGGCGGTACATACAACAACCCAGTTATTGTAGAGCCTACAGTAACCGGTGGTGAGTTTACTAATCCTACATTAGATGGTGCAGTGCACATGACACCTGCTGCTGCACAGACAATGCTCGCAGATTTGCAGGAAGTTAGTCCAATTCCAGTATCAGGTAAGCCTCAGGAGTTGTTAGGTGAAGAATTACCTACTATGATTGTAGGAGAAGACCGTACAGTAATTCTGGGTAAACCATTCAAGTGGATTAAGTGCGGCGACGGTTGCATCCCTGTCTTCCGTATGGGTAACTAATTATGCGTAGTATTGCAGTATTTAGAGACCCCTTAGCTTCTAAGCCATCGAGAGAACAGTATCTCGCTGACAAAGACGTAGATAGGGAATGGGACAAGCAGTATCAGAATGATATGCGTATTAGACGTCGCCCTGGCTATGCTAACTTGATGAAGCTTAAAGGTCAGTTATCAGAGGAGCGTAACAATGGCATGTAGTTCATGTAGAAAATCACCAGTACAGAGGGTACCATCATCTATCCCAGGTAGTAATGGTGGTATTATATTGCCTAAGCCTTCACAGGTAAATAGGACACCAATGCCTACTACTGGCGACGCACGTACTAAGATCACAGGTCTTAGATATGCTCCAAAATAATGAACTTAAACTGTTACTTGGCAACGAAGCCGGGTATAATGCTTTAGTCAAGCATATAGACAGTGAGCTTGCACGGATTGATGATAGTATCAGCCGTGCAGCTAGAGCTGTTTTGTTCGAGCCTGATAAGCGTGACCACGCTATACAACTGGTAGGACAGAAAACAGCTTTGACGGATTTATTGAACACACTTAAATCTTTAGAGACAACTACAAGAGAGGGGAAATAGTATGTCAATGAGAACAGGAAACGCTACACGCGACCGCTTACTCGCAGATAGAGACGCATTCCGTGCCAGCTTACAGGCTCCAGTGCCACAGCCAAACGTACAGCAGCAGGCTGCACCACAGCCAAACGTACAGCCAAACGTACAGCCTAATGTACAGCAGCAGGCTGCACCACAGCCAGATGTACAGCAAGTACCACCACAGGATATTCAGGTACCTGATGATTTCATCCATTCTGTTAATGTGATGGGAAACACAGCTGCACAGCAGCCACAGTCACAGCCATCACAGAACGATGACCTGGATACTATGCGTGGTGAAAACGACAAGCTTAAGAAAGAGCTTGAAGAGTTACGCAAAGCACGTGAAGCTGATATGGCTTCTCTCAAAGAACTTAATGAGCTTAGAGAGAAACAGCGTGTTGATAAGTATCTGGCCGAAATGGACGGCTTAGGAACTATCAATGGAGACGATGCACGCAAGCTCGTATCCCCATTATTACAGAGACTTGAACAGACTAAGGCTGATAACGCAAAACAGCTACAGGATGTACAGGCTTCTATTGATAAGCGTTTATCAGAACTGGATAAACGAAACACACAGAATAAAGTTAATCAGATGTATGCTAAGATTTTGAAAGCACACCCTGATTTAAAACAGTTACAGCGTTCACAAGCATACAATGATGTTATGACATCTCCAGTACAGGAAGGCTCAGCCATTACTGTAGGTGAGTTCGTAGCAGCAGAGATTAAGAACGGTAACGCAGATTACATTATCAAGGTATTAGATACCGTTAAACAACGTTCTTCATTACCTGATATTAGTAACATCGCAAGCGTAAGCTCTAATGCCCCTGTATCAGGTGCAGCATCGGATGCTAATGCTAACGGTGAATCATTGACCCCTGACCAGATTGCTAATTATCGCTTTAAGGTTCAGACGGGCGAAATGAGCCGTGATGAGTTTCGACAAATTATGGCTCGACACAGGGAAGCGTCAAAGCTTCGTTAATTTTTGTTTAGGAGAAAATTATGCCAGCACCATTACAGTCTGCTAGTGGCTACGGTGGGTTAGACGCTACACCTCTTGCCCGCCCAGGTTATTACAATGAAATCATGGCTCGTGTATACGAGCGTGACTTCCTGCCTGAGATTACTAACTCAGAGATTGATGAGCGTATTATCGCTTGTCATCAGCAGGTTCAGATCCTTAAGGCACCTGAGGTAGGACCTTGGCGTTCTATTCAGAAGAACCAGGAAATGATCCCATCACAGGTAACTGCTGAAGCTATCTGTTTTGAAATCTGTAACGCAGCTTACAATGACATCAAGATTGATAAGCTCGATATCAGATGGGCTTGTGAACGTTGGGCACAGTTCGAGGAGAAGTTCCTTGAAGACGTATATGAGTCTTGGGTTTCTATGCAGCGTAAGTGGGTATTAACCGCTATGCTTATGGAAGCAAGCCCAGCTAACCAGGGTGCACATGCAGGTAAGCACGGTGATATTGATTTAGGTTCACGTGGTAATCCTATTACCATTACCAAGGACAATATCGCATTACACTTCACCAACTTACAGCGTGTTCTTATGGAACAGCTCCGTTGGGTTGAAGGTGATATGTTCTTAGTATTACCAGTTGCATTCCGTACCGTATTAGTTCAGTCAAACTTCGCTAATGCTATGTGGGTAGGTGACGCAAAGAAGACCTCATTTGCAGTTGATGGTATGTGGGAGCAGCAGATTGCAGGCTTCAATCTTATTGAGACTGTACATGCACCATTCGTTAAGGATGCTGATGGTCGTGTTTGCTACTACGTCATCGCAGGTCACCGTTCTGCATTTGCTTATGCAGCAGATATTATCGACGGTAGACTTGTATTCCCTGAGAGAACATGGTCAGCTGAGTACCAGATGCTCGGTGTATGGGGCGGTAAGATGCTCTATCCTGAAGCTATTGCTGTTGGTTACTGGACTTTCAACCCAGCAGTTTAATGAGGAGATTATACAATGTCTAATATCAGTTTATATCGTGGCGGTACTCCAAAGGTACGTTTCATTTGGTGTGCTAAGGACCACCCAGAATATGGTCCTGCATTTTCACAGAAACACTTAGGTACTCAGAATGAGTTATTCTCTGATGAGCTGCCTGTACAGGAAACTCCACCATACGATTCACACGCAGATGGCGCCTATAACGCAGGCAACTTTGTTTTAGGTATGCCTATTGCACCACGCAACCGTGGTATGATTGCACAGCGTAAAGCTTTAGAGAAGAAGCCTTTAGCAGTTGGTGACGTATTACAGTGCATGTGGTTACCAGAAGACCACATTGCAACTTTCTTAAACCTTAAGAGTATTACTGCCGACCCTAACATGGCTGGTGCAACTATTAGCTTAGTCGTACAGAACGCAACACCTGCTGCTGACGGTGAGTTCGTATACACTGAAGATACTGACTTTGACGACGCAGTTGTAGCTCAGTGCGGTGCTAATAGCTTTAAGGTAGATGAGCCTTGCAATGCTTTTGTATCTCTGTTCAAGAGCACCAATGATGGATATGCAGTTCCTATGTACAGTAAGCCAGGTTTACCTGAAGGTACTGATACTGCAGCTGTAGCTCCAGTATATAAGATTTTCGGCGTGAAGATTTTATCCTTACCTACTAAGAATATTGCTTTATCTGATATGATGAAAGCAATCTACTTATCAGTTCGTATGGAATGCTTCGAGTGTCCATCCGCTTTATAAGGAGATTACGATGAGCGATTTACAGTTCAATGGTTTACCAAAGTGCCCAGCAGGCAAGTTAGGTAGAGACAAGTCTGACGTTCCATCTAAGATTAAGTCTTTACGTATGCCTAAGCCTGAATCTGCTGAAAGCACTGTAAAGCGTGGTAAGCGTTAGTATTTATTTGCATTGAGGGGTATTTATTATGCAGAGGACTGAACTTAAAAACATTATGAGACAGGACAGAGAGAACGGCGACGTTTTCTCTGAGTCACGCGCCGAGTATTACCAGAGGCTCCAGGATATGAAGCCTGATAATGGTCCAGTACTTGAGCATTCACCTTGCATCAGAGTCAAGAAGACAGGTGTTATTTGGCCTTGGACTGAAGAGTTTGCTGCAAGACCTGATTTGTGCGAGTGCTGCAATGAAGATGGTTCGGCTTGGACAGGTGCTCCTGTAGAGCCTGCTGTTGAGCCACCTGTTGTCAACGGCGTGATTGACCGTAAACCTGTACGTAATGAGCATACAACAGCAGTAGGTATGGCTACTGAAACATTAGGTGTTGATAAAGAATTCTCAACAGATTTCTCTGTCAACAGCGATAGTAAGGAAGCACTGCCACTGCCTGCTCAAAAGTCATCACTTGAAATTGGTTCAATCCTCGATGCGGTATTTGCCAACAATGTAAAATAGGAGTAAACATATGGCTTCAGTTAGCGACCTCGTTAAACAGGTCAGTATCGACCTTAATGATTACGCACCGGGCCATGAGTTTACAACATGGAGTGCGTCACAGATTGCTTCCTACCTAGCTGAAGGAATCAAAGTGGCGTACTCATTTCGTCCCGACCTCTTCCTGCAGACCACTGTATTTAAACTAACTCCTGGTTCCACATATCAGAAGCCTTGCAACTGTACACAGATACGCAAGATACATGGCGTATGTGATGCGAACGGACGTGTACTGTATGGTATACGTAAGCGAAAGAACTCAGATAAATTACAATGGTACGGAAAGACATGTCCAATAGATTTAAAAAATTTCAGAATACAAGATTATTACATAGACGCAGACGAGGACTCAGTCTTCGTAGAGCCAGCTCCACCAGCAGGACAAGACGTTTACGTTTTAATCGAATGCGCTAAGCTCCCAGACAGTAAAGATATTACAGACAGCTACGACGTATCAGCCGAGCTTGAACCCGCTATTGTTCAATGGGCACTGTTCAGAGCCAAGATGGTTGACAGCGAGAATAACGCTACTATCTTTAATGTAGCTGAGAAACACAGAGCAACCTGTTTCCAGCTACTGGGAATTGTCATGCAGTCAAAAGATTTAATTGAAGATAAGGAAAAGGGCGTAGCTCAGCCTGTGAGGTCTGTAAATGGATAATGTAGTATTTGAGAATACACCTAAGGTAAGCGTATCTGAGTTTATCGACGAGCTTGCTTACGAGTTTACAGACGCACCTTATGGATTGCTTGAGCATTGTGTTAAGCGTGTTGTATCACGTATATGTGAACACACTAATGTACTGCGCAGACGTGTAAAACTTCATACACAATGCAATGTGCACAATTACATTTTAGAAGCTCCAGACTGTATGGATGTCATAGCTGTGATGTCTATATGCCAATGCTGTGGCAACGCCCTGTGCAGTAAGCTTGTACGTGTGACAAGTCCTGTCTGTGAGCTTCATTGTTTTGGTCCTAACACAGTACATATCGAGCATAACGAGATTGTTTTCTCAGCTCCATCTTGTGCTACGTACATAGTTGAAATTTCAGTGAAGCCACAGCACGATGCCTGTGAGGTTGATTCAGTATTACTGGTTGACCACGCAGACACTGTTGTTGATGGAGTGCGTGCAATGCTGTGTAATATGGCGGATAAGCCTTGGTCAAGTGTACAGCGTGCTCAGGCAAGCGAGCAGAGTTTCCTACGTGGATGTGCAGCAATAGCTGTTGATAAGCTGCTAGGTAACCAAAGAGGTGTTATGAACGTTAAACGACAGAGGGTATTTTAAATGGACACCTGCAGAAAAACTTTACTTCATACTGATTGTGCTGGCGGTACTTTAGAGAACCAGCACACTACTGTTTATGACCCATTCGAGGTGTGCTTACCTTTTGGTCGTAAGATTGTTTATGATGGCCAGGGTTTACGCTTAGAGGGTAGAGTAACCCTACGAGATGGTAAGTACGGTATTATCACAGTTACCGATGGCTGTATTGTGGATGCAAGTGAACAGCCTGTATGTGAGTATACAGCTCAACCTTGTACACCTGCTGCGAGTCCTTGCGGTAATAATAGTACCAGTTCAGGTATAGAGCTTCAGCCTGGTGCTGATAATCTCATGCATTTCGATGCATCAGGCAGACTCGCAGCAACATTGAATTACAGTACCAATACTGACGGATTATCCATACGTGGTACCGGTACGGTTGCCAGTCCATTAGTGATTGACTATGTACCTAGGAAAGCAGAGAAAGTTTATATTCGCTCTGTAACGCCAAACACTATAAGTGTAGCTGGAGAGGGTACAGGTACTGAGCCATATACAGTAGCTCATGTAGATTCAAGGCTCACAGCAGGAGACTATGGTGAGTTCACAATTGACAGCTGTGGCCACATTATAGGCTACACCAAGCAGGATACAAGTATTACGGCAATTCAGGCTGTTGACGGTATTACTGCTACTAAAACAGGTACTTCGTACAGTATAGGCTTAAGCCGTTACAATAGTGACGGCAACTATATGTTAGGTGGTTTCACCGTCTCAATTGATGGCAATGGTAGAATATCAGGTATTGCCAAGAGTATCAGTCTGCCTGTAGATAATATGGGTGTCTTGATATTAGACCCTTCCAGGAATAATCTTGCCTTCAACGAATTCGGCGCTCTTGTAAGCTACGTTGCTAAAACGGATAGAGCTTCAGACTCTTTTGCTGAGGTGCTGTATCCTAACCGTACAGAGTCAAAGCTTACCATCAATACAATCAAGGAAGGCTACCTTAAGATTTCATACAAAGGCTGGCTGCCTGCTGAAGACCCTAACAAGCCATTTGAATTACCAGAGACCGATACTGGCGACACAGGTACTGAACAGCCGGAAGCTCCTATTGTAGAAAAGACCCGTGGTTATTACGCACTGCCTGGTAACTACAGCGTCACTATCGAAGGCCGTAAGACTACAGCGTATGCACGTTACAGCAAAGAAGCTGAAGGTATCGTAGAGGTTATAGCCGTATCTGAGGCTCTGTATTCAGCAACTTCACTTACTGTAGCTTTAACCTGTAGTGATAATGATTTCACATTCACTGATGGTGCTGTCATCTCAGTAGATTTAATTGCGAGGTAGCTATGCCTGTTCTGTCAGAGTTTGGCGGTATCATTCCACGCATGTCGTGGCATGCACTACCTATGACCAATGCCACCATAGCTCATGATATTAAACTGCGTAACGGTAAGATTGAGCCATGGCGTGAACGTTTAGCCGTGGGAACAGGTGTAAACGATGCAGTGTGTGTACACTATCACGGGTGCTGTTATTACACATATGACAGATGTGTAGACATGGCAGAGTACGTTACAGACTACGCACGTCTATACTTTACAGGCCGTGAAGATTACCCAGAGGTTGCAGAAATCTGTGACAACTGTGCACTGCATTATTACAGGCTCGGCGTACCAAGACCTAAGACTGTGCTGTCTGTATCGTGTACAGAGTCAGACGGACGCAACTGTGCGTCACGCTCATATGTATATACATATGTGAATCTGTTTGGCGAAGAGAGTGCTCCTTCAGTTCCTACTGACAGCTACAGCGTTGCCGATGGTGCAGCTGTGAAGCTGACAGGTTTCGGCGTTCCTGACTCTGTGTATGGTGTAACCAATATCAACATCTACAGAACAGCAACTATGTGGACAAGCGGTAGCGAGAAGACACAGTCTATCAATACCGAGTATCTGCTTGTAGATACTATTCCTGTAGGTCAGTCTTCATATACAGACACTGTATTAGAGAAGAATTTACAGGAAGCTATCACTACAGAGTACAACCGCGAGCCACCTGCAACTCTAAGGCATATAAGATATCTTAGAGGTACAGGTGTATTAGCTGGTGTTACTACCAACAAAGTTCATTTCAGTGCACCATATCAGCCTAGCAACTGGCCTGCAGAGTATGACCTTACATTGCCATATAACATTGTCAATGTGCAGACTCTTGGTAATAAGCTGTTCGTATCTACCGACAGTTTTCCATTTGTTATAGACGGTGCATACAACTGTCAGCCTAGACAATGCCGTAATGTAACTGAAGTACTTACCCCATTGCCTGACATCAGCTGTGGTCATACTAATAGTTCCGTGGCTACACCGTTCGGTATGATTTACTCATCTAAAGACGGTTTGGTTCTGGTATCCCAGGACGCACAGTTCAGGATTATTACATCTGCCTGGTTCAGTACTGACGACTGGGTGAAGCTCAGACCAGATACAGTAAGACTTGCATATTGGCGTGGTTACATAATTTGTACCACAGATGTACTTACATTTATGCTTGAGATTGACGGCGGTACTTATAACGATGCTAAGGCATCTAATTTAGTTACCTTGTCAGATAGGCCTATTGCAATGACTACTACACAATCAGGCGAACTTATAATGCTAGAAGGCAATATCCTTTGGCAGTGGAACGCTGGTAGTCAATACCGTCAGTATAAGTGGACGTCACGAGAGTTAAATTTCGGTGGCGAAAGTACACCTACTACAGCTAAAATTAAAACAGACGGTACTAATCTGCATCTTATAGATATGGATGGTAATCATGCATATGACAGGTTCGTACCTGATGAACAGCCTGTACGTCTTGCACGTATGGGAAGACAGCGTACCTGGAGATTATCATTTACAGGTACAGGTACTATAGAGTACGCGGCATTAGATATGTCGTTTAATACATTGAGGGGAACTACTAATGGCACTGCAATATAAATACATCGAACGACCAAAGGACGCCAACGTCTGTATCGAGCTTTTAGAAAAAGATATAATGCCACTGCTTACAGAGCACTGGGATAAATATGGTAAGGACTTCTATGGAAGACCATTCATATTCAATATCGAAGCTTTTGCTAACCTTTGGCTGGTATCAGGTTTAGTTGTCGTTGTAGCGTATGACGATGATAAAGCCGTTGGATTATTCATAGGTATTCTGTTTACACCTATGATGTTCAACACCAGGGTTCTACAAGTAGAAACTTGTTATGGAAAGTCTGACGAAGTTGAACGTGGGATCTATAATTACATTGAAAGTATTGGTAGTATTCTCGGATATGACGAGCTTTGGGTTTCTAATGACACTAACAAAGACAGTGATGCTAAGACTGGTAAGACCAATATAGGTAAGTTTGAAATGACACGTTACCGTAGAGGTTAGTTATGGTTTGCTCCACTAAAGTAGATTATAAAAAGAATCCGCAATTAGGTAATATTTGCTGTTCGCCTGGCATTGACAATGCTGGCAAGAGCGAGTTGTCTTTACTGTGGGATATTATTCCTGCAGTTGTGACCGCCTATAATACGGAAGAAGCTATTAAGTTCGCTATGAGACAACACGAGATAGCGAAGGAATATCTACGTATATCTGAGTGGTGGCGCTCCTATTATAACAATTACTTCAGACCTGTAGAAGATGTAGAACTAGCTGAGTCCTTAGTAAGCACAGAAGATACACCGTTTTACGATACAATGCGTGGAAGAGCGCAGACTACAGGGCGTATCATGTTTAAGAACGCAGCTGTTAAGGCAGCACAATGTACTTCAGAATATTGTACTGGACTGCGTCAGCAGATAGTATTCGATACAATAGACAAGGAAGCACGTACTATTGATATGCTGACAGGGGTTGGCTACCGTAACGAGCGTGCTTATATTGAATCACGTTCAGATGTAAGATGGCATAGAATGTTAGGAACAGTTCACCGTGGTAGAGATATGCAGGCAACTGCTATCAATAGTGCACAGCTGGCTTTCGGCATCTATGGTGAGTTAGGTCAGCAGGCAGCTAAAGGCGCAGAGGGTGCAATAAGTGCATATGCTTATATGCACAATCGCAACGACACATATTACCCTGGTCTTATGAGGTCTACGGGTGCACCGTCAGGTTCAATGGGACCAGCCGTGGTCGCTACATCGCCATCTGTAAATCCATCTCCTAAGTCTGGTTATGTACCACATCCAAGTATACCTAATGTGTGGATACCAGCTACTGCGGCACAGATGGGTCAGAATAATTCACAAAATGGAATTTAGGAGATACTATGCCTTACGCTATTGCTGCTTTTGATGCTATGCTGTATATGTATATCCAGCAGGCTGGTCAGCAGATTTCACAGGCTACTACACAGGCTGGAAGAGCAGTTCAGTCTGCTATTGACGCTAATACTAAAGCTATCGATAACCAGACTGATATGCAAAAGGAGAAGTGGAAGGAGACCAACGAGCACCTTACCACTGTAGCCCAGCGTATGTGTGCGTGGGCCGCACCTGAATACAATGAAATAGGTGAAGGGTACGACCGTAAAGCGATGCTCGTAGCACAAGCTGCAATCTATACGTCTATTATTGCACTTAATACGTACGTGCAGAATCAAAACTACAAGATAGCCCGTGCGTATGCTGACCTTGCGGTAGATAAGGTTGAACGGTTCCAGAATAATTACGTCCCGCTCGAACTTAAAATGCTGTATGAAGTAAGTGCGATGAATGACGTCTTACCGGATTACAGCGGTTCACGCACACGGGCACGCAACGCAAATGCGTTTGCCTACAATTCTGCTAATTCAGAAATGCAACGACGAGCGAAACAACTTGCATTATGTATGGACGATAGCCTAGACTTAAGTACTGATAAGGCGTTGTTGCGTGATGATACTATCAATTTCAATTACCGAGATGCGGAAACATTTGCTACGTATAAAGAAGATAGACGCTGGAACCGTAGATCTAATATACTTAACATTGGTAGAAACAATCATGCTACGGCGTTCAGCTATGCACAGCATGCAAGCCAGGCGTTCTCAGGATTTGCAGGTGCCATAGCACAAGTTGGTAATGGTATATCAGGACTGCTTGGATATATGAATAACAGAAACGAAACTGTTTATCCTGCTATGTTTTCACAGGCCACATTATATGGTAGTGGTGCTCTAGCTGCTGGCGGCACCGGAGTTACAAGAGTACATTAGGAGTTAGTATGCCTATTTTTATTCCAGACCTTTTCACAGGTTATATTAACGGCAGGCGTGCAGCCATCCAGGATAACTGGCAGGACGCTAAGAATTATAACGAAGTTATGAAAGGTCAGCTTGATAATGCTTTAGCTATGCAGACTATGGCTGATTCAGCCCGCAAGTCCAATGCAAGTGCCAACGTGGCAGATATGAACCAGACTATTGCAGGTGCCCGTACAGACAATGAGCTTGACCTGTTAAACAAACAGCGTGCTAATAACTTGAATGCCCTGAAAGCTCAGCTTGAGGCTATACAGGCTCAGTATAATATCGACTTTACTAAGTCTGACGAATATAAGAAACTTATGCTTGGTCAGACTCAGCAGGCTGCAGCTGCAGGACAGCTAGCTCAGCCTACTTCTACCACAGCTACAGGACAGCCTGCAGGACAGCCAGCTCAGAATAATGCAATGCTAGTACCACAGGGTACCAGTTCAATAAACCCAGAGAATAGTCCTAAATGGAACTTACTGGATGCGGAAACACAGAACTACGTACGCAATTATTTGACAGGTCACCAAGTTGGGTCACAGGCAGATTTAGACTCCTTAATTGACCAAATACTTAAGCGGCAGGCAAAGCCACAGAAACGAGACGAAATAGCACAGGAAATCGCTAAGTTAAATCCTATTAACGCTGCTTTAGACCCAAACGCAGCACCAGATAGTGAAATTATTAACACTTGGGACGAATAGGAATATATTATGCCCGATAAGATTAAACAGCAGGCTGATGAGCTAATCAAAAGTCCAGAAGGCAGAGCCTTCCTGCAGATGATACAGGCATCCGAGGGTGGACGCTATAATGTCGCCTTCGGTAATAAGACTTTTAATTCCTACAGCCAGCACCCTAATATTTCAACCAGGTTCCAAACCTTAGAGAAAGACGGTAACGGCAATTACAAGACTGATGTGTCTACTGCTGCAGGTGCTTATCAGATTTTAAAACCTACATGGGACGCTGTAGCTAAGAAATATGGGCTAAAGGATTTCTCTCCGGACTCCCAGGATAGAGCAGCATTATACCTGGCACTTGAGAAGCCTGGTATGTACGACGCTATCAAGGCGGGCGATGTCCGTAAAATGGTTGGACTTGTTAATAACATCTGGACTTCACTCCCAGGTTCAACCATAGGAGCCAAGAAGCACGCACTACGTTCTTATGATTTTATCAATCAGAGTTATAATGCGTCACGTGTACAACACGGACTCAAACCATTACCAGGGTTAACCCCTGTTCAGCCATCACAGCAGATGGCCACAGGCGACGTAGATATATTCGGTAGTAAGACCTGGTACGGTGTAGGTATGAACCCTACAGATTCATTCCTGAATCGTTCGCTGTCCCGTATACACAATCAGTCCTGGTCAGACCCAGGCGATGTACCATTCCAGGTTATGCGAGATGACATCGGCAATAAAACTGTGTTCGGTTCAGTAGACCTCACACAGGAAGGAGCCGTAGAAAGTCTTGTAGGAAAGTTATTCAACACAGACCCTAACGTACATTACGGGTTGTCATTTTATGATGGTGGCCTGAGACCAACCGTGAGCAGACGTATGCCTGATGGTTCAGTAGTGAATATGGTTGAGTCACAGTCAGGCAAATTGTTTAATGCTGCAACTGGTGAACAGATGAACGCAGATGGTACTGTGTACGAGGGCACTCCGGTTGAGGTACTTCAGCCAGATTATGTAGCATACAGTCCTGACGCACCATTGGTGGAAGCAACACCAGAAAATTTGCAGGCTATACAGAACGCACAGCAAAATTACAATGTGCATAATGCTGCTAATATGCTGGAACCAGATACAGATTTACTGGCACAGCCACAAGAGAATACGACTGGGGGAGCTATGATGCAAGATGATAAAGCCCCTCTTATATCGAGCACAACTGCTTCTCCAGTAGTACAACAGGTAAGCCCTAGTGAACAGGTAGCAAAAGCCTTAGGCGGTGACTCCACTATCCAGGCATTAAATCAGTCACGCCCACTACCTGACCTACTACGTGAACTGGTACAGATAGCGTAGTTGCTACAAATATAACAACAAAGCCCTCGTAAATGTCATATAATAAGAGTATGCAATTTATGAGGGACTTTTTATGCCTAAAGATAACTACGATACTAAGTCATTAGCCAATCCTATTACTTCCAATATCAAGCCATTAAAGCCATTAAAGCCACTTACAGCTTCTAAAACTCAGAAAGTAAAAGCACCTACCAAGACTGAGCAGAAAGAGCAGAAACGACTTGAACGTGAAGCACTGATTGAACAGTCTGCACAGCAGGCTCTTGACGTATTCAAGAATGACGCTGCATACAATCAGTCATCATTACAGCGTAAGAAAGTGATGATTGATAATTATCTTGAGCGTCTTCCTAAGTTCTTTGCTGATAACAAGATGTACGAGGGAGACGAGGAATTACAGTCCGAAATCCGTGCGCATGTAAAATCAGCACTAAAGAAACTGTACCATGAAGAAGAGCAGCGTATTGAGAAAGGCGGTACCGTATCGGGTGCTCTGCTGAATGAAGCACGTGCTTCCCTCAATGACCTAGGTGACGGCATTGCCGAGCTGTACGATATTATCAATGAGCCTAAGAAGGCAGCAAAGGCATACGAGGACTTACAAAATGAGATTAAGAATGCTTCTGACCCTAATGTTAAAGCTGAGCTAGAAAAAAAGCTTCCAGAAGCTAAGAAAGCTATGCGTGCCGAACGTCTTGCAGCTATTAAAGCTTATGACGCAGCTGAGAAAAAACGTTTGGCATTCCGTGAGGAGATGAATAAGAACCCTTGGCTTGAAGATGCGTTACGTAAAGATTATGAAATCGACGCAACTAACGCCGTTGAGGGTAATGTCGACTTCGGTTTAAGAATTGGCGGTCGTGATGATAAGTTCTTCCAGACATTGCGTCTTTTATCTGGACAGGCAGGCAATCTCTTAGCTTCCATTGGCTCAGCTAGAGCAGGTGCTATGGTAGGTTCAGCCGTTCCTGGCGTAGGTACTACAGCCGGTGCGGTTGGCGGTACTATCTTAGGCTTGGCAACCTCAGGTGCAGCTATAGGTGGAGCTAATGCATTCCAGCAGACTTATCAGTCTGTTATGGATATGGACGAAGACGAGCTGATGCAGTCTGATATTTATAAGGACTATGTCAGCGAGCTAAAAGCCGATGGTCTTTCTGAAGAAGACGCCAGGTATTATGCAAAGGCACAGGTAGCAGCAAGCGCAGGTAAAGACGCTGCTGGCAAGGGAGCCATGGTAGAAGGTATTATGAATATCTTTGGTCCAGAAGCTTTGGCATCGAAGTTTGCACCGCTTGTCAAACTCAGTAAGAAACTGAACAAATCCACTTTAGGCCGAGTTGCTACAGAAGCTACAAGCTCCGCAGTTGAAGAAGGCGTGAGCGGTGGTACTGAACAGCTGATTCAGAACATTGCAGTTAATAACGCCACAGGACTGGATAACGACATATGGGATAACGTAGGAACCTCAGCAATGCAGGAAGCTGCAGCTGGCTTGCTATTAGCAGCACCTACTATGACATCACGTGGTGCGTTAGATACATATGATGCATTTAAGAATGGTGCTCAGCCACAGCCACAGCAGACTGCTACAGGTACACAGGGTCCACAGGGTCCACAGGGTCCACAGGGTCCACAGCCTCAGCCTATACAGACACCTACACAAGGTACAGTACAGCCACAGCAGATTGCTACAGGTACACAGTCTGTACAACCTCAGACACAGGCTCCACAGCCACAGCAGACTGCTACAGGTACACAGCCTGTACAACCTCAGACACAAGCAAACGTACAGTCACAGGTAAACGCACAGTCACAGCAGACTGCTACAGGTCCACAGGGTCCACAGTCACAGACAAACGTACAGGCCAAGCCAAACGTACAGTCACAGCAGACTGCTACAGGTACACAGCCTAACAGAAGTGTTGTAACAAGTACCAATCAGTACAATAACCGTGCGGCACAGAATATAGCCGACGCTGATGCATTAACCAATCTGGGTAATGTAGGCGACAGTATCAGAGCTAGGAACCTTGCAGTATCTGGTGCTAACGGTTTGTCTGACGCTGACATTCAGACTATTGCCACAGCATATCATCAGCTCGAAGGACTCGGTAATACCACTCCAGTACAGCAGTGGATTGACGCTATGCGTGACGCCACACAGGGTAACGTGGATATCAGTATTGCTGATGTTATAGCACGCAACAAAGAAATCTCAGTCGCACAAGCTGAGGCAGCTATTAGACAGCAGCAGGCACAGGCACAGGCCACTGCAAATATGAATGGGGGAAATACCAATGCTCAGCCAGGAACAAATCAAAACACTGCTAATGCAAATAGCCAAACAACAAACGCCGGACAAAGCAATCCTCAGACAAATGGACAGCAAAACCCTGCGATTGATACTGGAAGTAGTCCAACAGCTCAGAGCACAGGGACTGGCGGGACCACACAGCAGAACACCGGAACGACTGCTCAGAATGTATACCCTAATCAACAAGCGAACGGGGGGACAGGAGAAGGAGCCAACAGCGGAGGAAATAATAGCCAAGATGGTTCCACAGGCCAAGAACCAGATTCTGGGGCAGGAAGCAGTACTGGCACGACAGAGCAACGCCCAGTCGATGGTGGACGCACAGAAGACAATGGCACAGCTGAACAGACCAGGTCTGATGTAACTCCATTAGATCCGAAAGAAGTTGATGAACTCCTTACTGATGTAAACCTCGTACTCAATGCACTTGATAAGGCACGTGACACAGTTGCTGAACGCCTTAACGCACGAGAAGCTGCATTAAAGAAATCTGGTGATACTGATGTAGCTGGTATGTCTGAAGAGAACGCTAAGTTTATTGCGTCCTTTGTAGAACGTATTAGTAACTCATTGTCTACTATCGCCGGTAAGGAAATAGCTATTGGTGTACGTGCAGCTACTGGTGTAGAAATATCAGAGATGAAAGCTAAGAACGCTAACATCGTAGGTAAGACTACAGGTAGTAACGCTATTATCTATGACAGTGCAAACATTACAACTGCACCGCATGAGATTATGCATGCTTCAATTGCTTTAACTGAACGCTACAGAAATGCTCTGTACAATAAAGTTATGGCAGGCGACCCTGTAGCTTCACAGTTTTATCAGGACTACACCAACTTCCTTGTAGCAGTCGGCGTGCTTTCCAAAACCAGTGACGGGAATTTCGTAGATACCAAAGGAAATAAGCACTACAATATTCTGTCAGAAGCGTTTAAACAGCTTTACAATTCAAAACAGAAATCTGAAGCTGACCTTAGAAATGCAGGAACTACTATTTTCTATGGTGCTACAGGTAAGAATAAAGATAAATCTCCATGGACCACAGAGCTGCGTGAACGTTCTGCCATTTATATGGAGCGCTATATCTATGACGGTGTACTCCCAGAAAACGCAGGTCTTGCCCAGCTGTTCAAACCTTTTGCTGATACCATTAAGACTATCTACAATAATGCTGTTAGACAGCTTCGTATGTATCTTAATGCTCTGCGTGCTAAGTTCGCACAGGATAAATTCTTTAATAAGTACGCAGAAATACGTAACGACGTATACGGCTACGAGACACCTGCAGATGTAAAGACTTTCATCGACAGATTACTTACAGGATACAATACTGAACTTAATGAGTACATAGGTACCATTGACAATGATATCCTGCTCCAGGCTTCAGCTGACGCTGTAGCTGCTCAGATTACTGAACGCTATATAGCTAAAGGTATTGACCCTGTATCAGCACACAACCTTGCTACTAAGTCTGTCGTTCGTGCTATTACACACCGTATCAACCAGGAACATGGTAATGTTCCTGCTGAAGTTGTCAGTGACCAGATTATGTCAGACGCTACAGATATGTACGCTGAGGGTGAAAGACCTGTCAATGAATATAGCGACGTATTCAACGATGATATGCCACCTGGAGATATAGAAGAGCTGTTTGACGCTCAGTTCACGAGCAGTGATGGAGAACATACTATTCAGTTAACTGCAGACGATGAGATAAAAGCTAAACGGTTTTTTGATCGACAGGTTCAAGCTGAAATAAATAGGCGTGAAAATATTAAAAAAAGTCTTAGCGAAGTATTTACTGACCAGGTTGGTAACTCTCAGATAGCTAATTCAGAATTAGACGTACTTACTGATATAGCTTTGAACGTAGAGTCGACTATGAAAAACATTTTCAATGATGGCGGTTCTATAGATATTAAAAATGTAGATGAACAATATATGCGTGACCAAAATACCCCAGGTGCATTGGGTTCATCTAGCGGCGGTAAAACTATTGCCATGCTAAATACAAATACCGCTACTGGTAAACCACGTACCCTTATGCATGAAATGGCGCATACTATAGTCGACAGAACCACGTACTACAATCGGTCTCACATAGAAAATGAATGTTTTCACCGTAATGAACAGATGCTAGAGTACTACCAGGATTTCGCAGACTTTATGTGTGAATTAGGTATACTAAAGAAAGTTGCGAATGGTAAAGGTTTCATGGATAGGAACGGAAATGCCTATAATAATCTGGCATCTGAAACTCCACCAACACGTGAAGAATTAAAGGCCTCTGGATGGAAAGGACAATGGGGTACTTCCATATTAGATTACTCACTATGGACTGCCGATGACCACGAGCGCGCAGCTATTACTATGGAATACTATTTTATGAATGGAAAAATTCCAGAGTCCATAGCTAATGTTGAAGATTACAAACCTATGGCAGATAGGGTAAAAGCCTACGCACGTAAAGAATTACCAGTTATAAAAACTTATCTTGCTGTATTGGCATACAACTACAAACCTGTAATGTCAACTGTCAATACAATCAGTAGGATATTTAGAAACAATAAAAAGATGTTTGACGAAAATTATAGTGGTGTCTATTATACACGTTACGCTCGTCAGAGATTAGAGCTGCGATTCTCTAAGAATAAAGATGCGTTCGCTAAGCTGATGGACCACATATTGGCTGGATATAATAAGGAACTGGATAAATATTTACAAGGTGCTGAGGTTCCATTCAATGAGCGTGGGGCTTTAGCCGCCATAGAAAGTAAGATGTACTTTCAATACAGGGAGCAACGAATACCACAAGAAGCAGCCACAGAATTAGCTAGAGAATATACTAGGTATGCTTATGAACTTGCACACAACAAAGGCGAGAAGCAGACTGAAATGCGAGAAGCCAAAGCTTATGAACGTATTTCAACTGCGTTAGAAAATAACCCTGACATAGAAGCTGTATCAGACTCACAGTTTGCTGGCTCTGACTACACCACTACTCTGATGGTTACTGACAAGGATATTGTCAACGCTGTATTAGGTGTTCAAGACCCAGACGCCGTGGCAGCCGAGGATACCAGTACTCCACCTATCAGCAAGGAGATTGGAAACTCCAACCCTTCACACGTGGAAGGCGTGCTGACTCCTGAGGCTGAGGCTATGATGGTTGAACAGTATAGTGACAACATCATATCTGAGATTGAGGACGGTCTTAACGACAAGCCTGATGTGGATGCTGAAGAAGAACTGTTCAGTTTAGATTTCACAGATGAGTCTACTATCACAGCTATTATCAACGCTGAAGCTCAGTATATTGCTGACACCCTGCAGAAGAATACACAGGCTGCACAGCTTGCTGCACAGCAGAAGTCTTTATCACAGGCCCAGATGTTCAAAACAGCATTGCTCCCTTCACAAAAGGCAAGTCTCTGGAACGAAGCTGCCAACGCAATGAGATATTTATTTGTCGACCACAACACTGCAATGCGTCAGTGGTGTGAGAATAATCTCCCAACTGAACATGGCGAGGCTTCAAGCTCAGCTGTATATGCAGAAGGTACTATTGCCCGCAACAAGGTTAGAGGTGCACATACTGTTATTGACCGCGACTTCAGAGCACCACTTGATAACTGGTTCAAACTTAAAGCCGATGAACTGAACGATGGCACTGACTCCATCACTTTAGCTAAAGAGCTTACATCTGTGTATACAAACCTGCACATCGTTGAAGCTGCTGCAAAGATGGAGAACGAGCTTATCACTGAACTGACACGTGCAAAGATTACACCTGTAGCTAACAGACAGCAGGCTGTAGCACGAGCACAACAGCGACTTGATGCATATCGTTCAAGACAGGCAGGAGCCACTGACGCTACTGCGATTGACCCAGATACCAATCAGCTGTTCAGACTGTATGGCGGTAAGACCGTGAATACATCTATTGCTGAAATGCAGAGCACACAGGCCAGGTATGGTGACGCTCTTGTAGAGGAAGCTGTAAACCGTACACGCCAGGCTATTGCAGGTTTAATTCAGTACAACATTGAACAGGGTATCTATTCAACTGAGGACGTAGCAGGATTCGGTAACTTCGCCTTCTTCTGCCCACTGTATACCAACAGCAGCTATGAGAACACAGCTCCTAACGATGTGTATTCAATGTCACCTAGCAAGATGAACTATCACCGTGCTGGTGCCAACACACCTGCAGTAGACGCATACACAGCGTTCACAATGCTATGCAATAAGAGTGCCAACGCTATCGGTACTGCCGACTTAAGTAAGGAACTTACTGCTTCATACAGAATTTTAGAAAGCCGTGCAGCCGACCCTAACAGCAAGAATATGCAGGTAGCAAATACCAATATCCAAGGTGTACCTGTTAAGTACATCAACGGTATGGCAATGGTTAAGCAGAGTGATTTCTACAGCAGATGGGAGACCATGAGCGAACAGGCTGCAGTCGAACTGGATAGATCTATCCGTGCCAAGTCTGTGTTCTCTGCACGCACCTTAGAAGACTACGATGCAGTAGTAGGTTACAACACTTTGAAAGACGGAACAAAGGTACCAATCACTGAGAAACGCTCACGTGTGGTTCCATATTTTGTGTTCTTCAATGAAGAGCCTATTACCAATGAAGACGGTGACGTTATTATGGATTCACATCGTGGTGTACAGCGTGCGTTACATGATATGTTCAACGTATCACGTGAGGACACTTCTAAGAATCCTTTAGGCAAGCGTGTTTACAAGGGCCTAGGTAAAGTAACTTCTGCCTACGGCTCTGCATATACAACCTATAGCCATATATTCGCGGTCAACAATATGGGACGTGATATCGCAGAACGTACCACATATAACATCGGTTCAACCTACCGTGACGCAGATGGTAATCCTGTAGACGGAAGCAAGATTGCTGTACGTGCTGGAGCATACGCAGCTAAGAACGCACCAGATATGATGAGAGCCGTATTGACAGGCAGACCTGAGCTTATCGGTGGTAAGGTAGGACAGTACCTGACTGAACTTATGGAGCAGGGTGGCCTGGAGTCTGCAAGTATTAAAGCTCTGCTTCGCAATACCGAGGACTCAAACTATGTCTTCATTAACGAGCTGCTAGGTAAGGTAGATAAAATTACTACACCTGAGAACCTGTTTGAGACTCTTGAAAACAAGCTCAATGAGATGGCAGAACATCTTGATGATACCGATACTAAGCTTGGCAAGATAAATGCAGCACGTAAGTTTTTACGTGGCAAGTGCAGACTGTGGGCTGAGATGTGGTACATGATACCTACTGCGTCTATGTATATGGCTATGCGTGATATGAACATACGCAAGAGCGATGCATACTTCAATACCGTTGAGATGATGAACCTCAATCAGAAGGGTATTGTTACTATGGCATTACAGCCACTGTTCCCATACTTAGGCTCAATCGGACAGACAGCAGGACAGCTTGTTAAATTCTATGGTTTAAGCACCACCACCTTTGGTCATCAGCGTTCATTCGACAAAGAGTATAGGAAGAACACTACCAAGGCATGGGCATTCTCTGTTGGTTCAACCTTGTTAATCAGTAATATGATTGCATTACTGGCTGCAGCTATGGGTACAGAAGACGACCCGGACAAGGGTTACAAGTACTTTGAAAGACTGCCACTTGCTGCGTTCAATGGTTTACCTATTCCATTGTCTGAAGACCTTGCCATTAAAATACCATTTGGTTTTGGTCCGTTACAGTTTGCAGGACAGCTTGCACTTGCTCAACACCAGTATGCATCAGGACAGAAGTCTTTAGGAGGCTTAAGCTCTGAGCTGGTATCAGCTTTCATTAGCAACATTTCCCCAATTACAGGACCACAGTTTGACGCAGGTTCAGTTGAGGACTTGCTCAAGAAGTTTGCAATTACTATGACACCAGCACCATTACAGTTTATTACTGAGATTGCTGTTAATAAGGACTATTTCGGTAACACTATCAATTACGACAAATATCGTAAAGACACCGAGCGTGCGTCAGATGTGGATATCCGCTTCACTGAACAGTGCTGGAAAGATGCAGCTAAGGAGATCTACAAGGCTACAGGCATTGATATGACTCCAGAGACAGTTAAGCATATCGTACAGGGTCTTGCTATAGGACCTTTGCGCGCCATACTGGACCGTATAACATCAGACCCACTGCTTAATGATGATGAGTTCAAGAACACCCGTGACATTCTGGGACCTGTATTATCTATGTTAGGTGCTTCGTCTATGTTCGCTACCATTACACTGAACGCACAGACTGAGTATAAAGACTACCGACAGTTCTATGAGGGTGTAATACATGACGCAGGCATAGCCGAGTTGCTCAAAGGTAAAGGCGGATATGACAATACTGCTTATTCAAACCGTTACAGCGAGATGGTAAAGCTTGGCTTTGACCCTATGGTAGCCCACGACTACACAGAAATAGAACAGCTTGAACAAGACCTTAGCTCTATGTCTACAAAGCTTAAGGAAAAACTAAAGCTTGCACGCAAAGGCGGTGCTTCAGTAGATGAGCTTATGGAAATTTATGATCAGGCGGGTTTTATGAGAAAAGACAAGATTGAAAATGTAGTGCATAATCTATACTTGTATAAGGGTGACATCACAAGACAGTATGTATTAGACAATATGCCTGATGATGAAACATTAAGCATCGCCAGAGGAGAAGAATAATGCCGATAGTTAGGATATGCCAGGGACAGCCGGAGCTTGCTGTCCGGCTTGTAACGCCAGGCTGTGATGGTGCACAGTTAATTGACTGGCGACAGGTGCGACTGGTAATCGCACCACCAGAGCGACAGACCTGTGAGACTCCATTGTCCCCACAGGTATTCAAGGGTTGCTGGCCTGGACACGACACGGAGAAATGGAACGACAGCTTTGCCTTGCCTGAGACTCAGCCACTGATTATCTATCCTGCGTTTGCAGTAAATGAAGACGGTGATATCGTGTTCATACTGGATAGTCAGATATGGCAGAGACGTGGCCGCTACGTAGGTATCATAGAGTTTAATAACGGGGAAAAGATAACTGAGCTTGACCTCGACATCAGCAGTCTGCAGTTTATAGCAGATAGAGTAAGTACACGTTCAACACCTTGTGGAGCATAGTATGATTTTAAAAGAAATGAATTTTAGTCTGAACAATAAGATGGAAGCCACAGACAAATATATTGCACTAACTAATCAGGATATGGCGTACCTCAAATCGCTTGTACCAGCAGGTGAAGAAACTTATCTAACGATTGCGTGGGATAACGGTAAAGAGTATGTGCTCGCACAAAACATAGCAGACACTATTGTGCTCACACGTGGTATAGATTCAACAGCTAAGCCATTCCCTAAAGGTTCATGTGTTTACTTTGAGAACTCTATCCCTGTTACAAAATGGCTTATCTGTAACCATCAGTGCTGTAACGGAGACTGCCCAGTTGAGGGTGTAAGCTCTGCAGGTGCAGTATCCCCTGAAGGTATTGCAGGCCATTCATGGGAGGGCAGCGTTGTGTTCAGCGGTGACCTGCCTATGAGCTTTGGTGTATCTAATATGCCTAATTGGATGCGTGCTACATACGAGGGTAATCACGTTAAATTATCAGGTACAGCAGTAGCAGGTACATATACAGTATCTGTAGCTGCAAGTAACAACCGTGGTCAGAACACAGCAGTACAACAGGTTGTTGTAAAGGTTAAGTAATATGAATAATATGAAAGCGATGACATTTCTGAAACCAGATAAGGACGGTATGGTTGGAAGGGGCGTACGCTTTTGTCGCATACGCCGTGTGACGGGTTATCTCGTCGGTACACTGGACCGATTCAATAATGCTAAGCGCGCAGAAGAGCGCGACAGGGTTAAACATTTACATGTGTAGTATACCACACACGAGAATGCCTAATATGAAAATTAAGTGATATAATTACATTGACCTTACCCTGTATGCTTATGAACTTTTTAGTCTATCTATTGCATACAGGGGTACTTAGGATATTTCATTCTTCTAACTCTCTAGGATTCTTCTTTCCGCTATCTCAAAATAATTCTTGTCTAGTTCAATTCCGATAAAATTACGATTTGTATTCTTGCAAGCTACACCTGTACTACCGCTGCCCATACAGTTATCTAGAACCAAATCACCTTCATTTGTATATGTTTTAATTAAATACTCAAGTAGGTCAACTGGCTTTTGTGTTGGATGATAGACTTTTCCTTCTGACTCTGCTGTTTTTTTATATATACAATCGTCATATATTTCTTCGTCATAAAAAACAACATCATTAGGATACCGCATCCCATCACTTTTTACGTGCTTTGGCTTAAAATATCCATAACTTCCGGTGAATTGATCTTTTCGTATTCCTTTATCGTAACTCTCACCTTCTGTCATCTGAGGATTATAAATTGGCTGCTTCTTATAAAATACGCAAACGTCCTCATGCTTTCGTAATGGTTGTTTCTTTGCATTTAAGAAATTTGTTGACTTAGACTTAATCCAAACAATTTTATATTTAAACAAATCTTCTTGACTAAGTATTAAACGAGCGGTAAATATTCCTTGAGATGTTAAAACAATAGCACCGTTGTCTTTAATAATTCTCTTATACTCTTTCCATAATTTATCCAAGTCTATTATGGAATCCCATTTGTTTTTTGTTGTGCCATAAGGTAAATCGCAAAGTATCATATCTACGGAACCGGTTGGAATATCTTTCATAAGTTCCAAACAATCACCTTGCAGTAGCTTTAATTCCATTTTAATCCTCATCTTGAACAGATAATTACAATAGTCATACAGACTATAAATGCAATCAATATAAATAGCACTACTTCACCCAGCATCTAATCTCCTAATTTTCTTCTGTTCTAAGCGTTCCTAGAAGTCTATCTGGAATCCAGTAAGTATTATCAAAGTATTTCGCAAACCATGTCTTAAGTAGCGTGCTAAATTCTTCACTAGCATCTTCTTTAATGTCATATATCATAGTTTCGATATCAAACCCTTCTTCCTGCACATTTTCTATCATGTTGTTATAGAGCAAATCAGTATCTAGACACTCAATAGCGAGCTTTTTTGAGTAGACAAAAATCTTATAATCATTCTCTTTTGCTTCATCTAAAGCGTCATCCAAATCGTCTGTACTATATGAAAGCCCGTCCACATATTCAATGCCATCCTCTTTTGTAACGATAAAACAAATTTCTTCTGGCTTGAACAAGCTGTATAAATTCTTAGTTGTGTATTCTGTTAACTGTTTCATTTTTCTAACACTCCGTTAATTCTTAAAACGCATGAAAACACTTTTTATCTTTCGATTTTGCAGAAAAATCTGCAAATTCGCTTGTTAAATGGTGCATGTTCAGCATGAAAGTCTTTGAGCTATTGATATAAAAACAACTGCCACACTGATGACAGTGATTACTGCTATAGCAATTGCTGTAAACATTTGCATAGTATATTTCCAGTCTATATCTGATGTTATAAGACTATAGAAGATAACTATTAGTGATATAATTGAACATGTAATTGTTAGCCATAAAGGAATCATTTTATTCTTCCTCCCAACTATATTCACCATACCATCTGCATCTATTGTGTACATTATCAAATATAAAAATCGCTGGTATATGCATGATAGTTGACCGCAAATGCATGACAAAATACTTAGCTTTTCTAAACGACCAGTATCTTACGGTTCTCTCGTAGTATTTACCACGCATACAGTAAACTACTGAGTATTGTTTCAGTTTCATTCTTTCACTCCAAAAGGCTGCCATTTACCATCTATTAAAATTTTATAGTTTTCAAATAAGTAATTTAGTGACGAGCCATTTATGTATATATCATCACCAGTATCGCTATCACCGTAGAAATCAACGCGACTAATAATCAAAACGTTTGTATATTCGGTAAGTTTTTCTCGTATTGTGATTTTCTTTCCGAGCAGAAGCTCTGCTTTTTTGTACCTGATAATTTCATCATCGTTTCCTGCGCTATCACAAACAGCATTGGCATCTAAATCTGGTACCAGGAACTCAAGAAGCTCCTCAAGATTTGCTATAGGTCTGTATGTGTATGTCTTCTTTACTCTTCCTAATGGCAGAAATAAAATATAATGCTTGTCACTATTGTTCGTAAAACAGTAAGCATATTCTTGGGAAACACCTGATAATTCACTTACATCATGCTGTGATATGGCGCGAACTAAGTCGGATACTGTATCACCAAAATATCCTGACATTCCTAACACAGCCTGTTCAGCATCTATACATGTAAGAACATCTTCTTTATTAAATAATTTATTATCCATTTTTATTCATCCTTTATACCAAAAGGCACAAACTCGTCATCTTTCTTAATTTCAAAATTATTAAACAAATATATTAGTGACAAGCTATTCACAATCACATCGCTACCAGTTCCATTAAAGTCAATATCGTGAATGACTATAGCTTTTATACTATTGTCATATCTGTTCTTTAGTACGATTTTCTTTCCCAGCAGAACCTCAGCTTTTTCAGCCTGGCTATAAACACACTCTGAACTAAAAGAGTAGAAAAGAGTAAAGAGTTCATCAATACTATTGAAAGGCCTATACATATTAAATTTTTTAGTAGCCTTATCAACGGGTAAAAAGAACATATAACTTGCACCATTATTACTCTTAAAACAATAAGTCTCATTTGCATTAACGCTTGCTAGTGTTCCTATATCACTTTGTCTTATCTTAATAGCTAAACTATGTAAACCATCACAAAAATATCCGTTTGTACCTACAACGGCCTGGTCAGCTGTTGCAACTGTCAATATATCTTTACTATCAAATAGCTTATCCATTGTTCACCACCTTTTAAATCTGCGTTTAAACGTATATAATAATTTCATCATTCTCATTTTCTGAGGCATCGCCAGGAATATATGTCCAGTCTAATACCTCGTTATCTTTGTAATTAATATAATCATATATGTTCAAATCACAGTCTTGATTATAAAGATGAAGAATTAGATCAGGACGTTTTTCTTTCAGCATAAGTAGCTTTATTAGAGTTTTAAGTTTCATTTTATTTTCTAATACCTTACATAAAAATCATCAGTCATGATATTCTCTTGACTCCAACATCTTTTCATATTCAGCTTCAGCTCTGTCTTCATCTTCAATTCCATTCTGCTCGTACATATCAAGTGCATCGTAGTAGTCGTCATCGGAATCAAAATCTTCAGGCTTTGGATATCTCATCATCTTAGTGTCTCCTGTATTTATTGTGCGTCTAAGACAGCTGGAATATTGAAATCAACTTTCTCAAATCTGTAAGTCTGCGTAGCATTAGGATATTTCTCTCTATCCACCTCAGACATGAACATATCAAGCGGGCGTGCACATGTGCATATCGGTGTATACAAAGACTTGTATATAACCAGCATTTCTCCTGTCTCTGAGTGCTTAGCGATATCAGTAACAAGATAATACTTGCCTTTAAAGTGACGGTAAATTTCGTGGGCTTTAGGCTGTGGTCTCTGTGAGTGTGAGTTTTCTGTATCTAACATATCTATTCTCCCATTTCAAAATATGCAAATGCCAATACTAATATAGTTATAACTATCAACGCAGTCATTTAAATACCTCCTGATGAACCAAAGCGTCCATCCTGTCTATCGGATGGAGTTAATGCAGCTTCTTTACTGAGCACTACGTTACGCTCATATGGCATGATGATTAGCTGTGCAATACTTTGACCTGCGTATACTGTTTCATATTCAGCAGGGTCGTATGACACTTTAGGTCTTCGTGCCAGGATATGTATAGGACCTCTGTAATTGCTATCGATGATACCTACGGATACATCAATACCACGCAGGCTGGCTGAACTTCTTGCTGTAACCATACCAAAGTAACCTGTTGGTATTTCAAGGCATACCTTAGTATCAATAACTACAGGGTCATCGGTAAGCTTTACATCAGCAGGAACGAACAGGTCAAAGCCTGCGTCGTCCTGATGTGCTTTAAGCGGGAGGATACCTCCATGCTGTAATTTGAATTTAACAGTCAGCGGAGTTGTCATTGTCATCCTCATCAAAGTCTTCAAATGCTTCTTTGCCAATGATAGGTTCAAGCATAGGTCTAACTGCTTCAGAAACTTTACTGTGAAGGTCTACAAGAATATCACGTGATATAGCTTCAAGCTTAAGGTCATGCGATACTCCCTTACCTGATGACTCACTGTTCTTAAGAAAGTCACAGTACATTTCAGACTTGATGATAGATGCTGTAAGTGCGTGTACAAGTAGGAACGCCTGAGCACTGGTAATCTCAAGCGTTATCTTCTTATTGATATTTTTCATATAAACCCCTCTATAGAAAAATTAAAGTGTGTTGATAATATTTCTTTTATCTGAATTAAAAAGCTTCTCACCATACGCGAGCTTTAGTTCATCAATTCTATCTACAAGCTCAGGTAGAGTATGAACTTTACCCGCACGTATGATATTCATTGTTCGTACGGGTGTAACTATTCTAGTACTATATACTGCGTACCGGCGGTGGTCTTCTATAAATTCAAGTATATTCATATTACTCATATAAGGTCGCTGCTTAGGTCATTAAGCCTGTCTTCTATAGCGTCAGCCGCAGTACAATACAAATCCTCTGCGATAAGACTTGCAAACGCATGGTACTTCTGGTCGGACCTAAGCATTATGTATGCGTCAGTGTACTGCTGGTCTTTGATAAGCTTCAGCACTTCAGTTAAAAATATAAACTCGTTCATGAGAATACCCTGCGTTTCCTATATTCCATTCGCAGCTCTTTATCTGTAGGTAGATTATTAGCTTCTTCGTTTGTCATCAATCTGTACGCTGTGTAAGTGCCGTAACTGATATGCAATAATTCGCAAATATCTTTTACCTTCATACCGTGCACTGCAAGAGTACGTATGCGCAACCACATATCATAGGTTCTCCGATGTGGTATCTTGCGTTTGTATTTCTCAAATTGAGCAAGTCTCATATCAAGTTCAACGACGTGATGATGAAGCTCGTCAACTTGCTGCTGTAGTTCTGTCATACGTTCAAGCAACTGCACGGTAAGACTTCTTCGTGCCATAGTGACTCCTTAATTATAATATGTAGTATGCAATTAACAACTGCATACTACAACACAATTTCAAAATTGCGACACAGGTCTAAGCTATTCTGAAGTCGTCGCCAATCTCGGCTTCACAACCGACAGGAAAACCTGCAAGCCAATCTGGAACAGCACTCATGCACTCTTCCATAATACGCTTTGTTTCCTCTGCCTTATCCTCAGGTACTACTGTAATCCAGGCGTCGTGGATGTTAGCCTTAAGGTCAATGCCACGCTCCTGCATACGACAAGCCTGCCAGCCTAGCATCATAAAAGCGTATGCCTGGCATAGGTTCTCGACAATAGCCCCAGAATATATTTTCGTTGGGGTTGGCTTGCCATGCGTTATGCGGTCATAGATAGTTTGACCCTCGTAAAAGCGTAGGTTTGGATACCATAGACGGTAGCCGTTAGGCAAACCTAGATAAGCGCAATTCATCTGTGTGCATGGAATATGGGCACGACCATAACTGAACTCATTATGAGCACCAAATGTTCCATACTCCTTGAGTTCCTGCACACTAGCGAGGAAGCGTATTACTTGGTCAGCGTATTTCCATAATGCTGTAATATAAGGATTAGCATTGCGATACACTGCGTGTGCATGCTGTGCTTTCTGTGAATGAATATTCAAATCTTCATCAAGCTTAATGCCTGAACGTAACAATGTTTCAGAGAACTTAGTTGCACCTGAGCCATAGCCTAGCTGAAGCACGGCGGTCTTACCTACGTTACGTTCCATCTTCAGCTTGTTATGCTCAGGATGGTCATTCTGTTTTGCACCGTCATGTATTTCCTGAGCAGTCTGTCCAAAAATCTTACTTGCCATCTCCGCGTATGGATCACGCCCAGTTCTGAACTGTGCAACCAGGTCCTCCTGTCCTGCTACCCATGCAAGTATGCGGGCTTCAATCTGAGATGAGTCACAGGCTACAACCTTGTACCCTGCAGGTGCTTTAATTGACTCACGGATAGCAAGCTTACTAGGGTCACGCTTGCTCAGGTTCTGGAAGTTAAGTCCGTCTGATGTACCCTCGTTGCCAGCGGTGTATCGGCCAGTGTGTGCCTTGTATACACCAAGCATAATAGGGATAGGCTTGCCACTGAAAGTTAGCAGATTGTTTGCTCGTGATTTCTGAATAGAGCTATTCTGTTCAAGTCTTGCACGTACAAGGGCCACGACGCGTTCGTCTGAATGTTCAAGCAAAGCTGTGAACTCAAGGTCTGTCTTCGATATAGCAGGGATATTCTTCTGCTGTTTCTCACTCCACTTCATAGGGCATGGACAGCCTAAAGATTCTAAAAGCTTAGGGAACT